>Ga0182021_10000527_pt1 | contig 41164 bp, 41 predicted proteins | sample 612E3MmetaG_FD_120493 | JGI IMG/M metagenome (GOLD analysis project Ga0182021, IMG submission 120493) | Permafrost microbial communities from Stordalen Mire, Sweden - 612E3M metaG (Illumina Assembly) | ecosystem: Environmental > Terrestrial > Soil > Wetlands > Permafrost | place: Sweden...
CCTGTTACAGGAAACGAAATCCATCAGCCTGGATCCGGGTCATCGAGATACCCCTGCCCAATCAATCTTTTCTGGTGCAATGAGAATAGATAACAGTTCGGGTAATTCCCGGGTACGGATACATCCGGATTTCTGTACTACCCGGTTACCTGATAATGACCAGCGGACAAGTCCCATTTTTCTCGTCACCATTCGGGCAGGGCGTGAGCAGGGTCTGGTTAACCGGGAGGGTCGGTATAGGTGTTGTGGTCGGCGTTGGCATGGCTGTGATTGTTGAGGTCGGTTCAGGTGTAGTAACTCCGGAGACAACAGGAGGGTTTGTGGCAATAGTCGTAACCTGACTGTCATGAGGTGAAGGTTGGGTAACACACCCGGAGACCAGAATAAAAAAAATCACGGATACAACAAGGAACAGGGGGATTCTCATATCTTGACCTGAATACTTTTCAAAGAGATTAATTTTTGGATTTGGTACAGAGCGGGGCAGAAAAACAAATTTATTATGTCAGTAAATATTGTCCTTACTCCGGATTACTTCCATCTGTCATAAAACCGGGCTGCAATGCTTCAGTGCCATGCAACATACTATTATTAAAAAAAATCATACGGTTGTGCACCAGAACCTTCTATGAAACAACTTGTGCCATGTGTCCTGCTAATGGCTGTCGGATTTATCCTCGCAGCCGGTTGTGTTGCCGTAACAAAACCCATAAATGCCACCCCGCCATCCCCGGCAACGGATCCTGGTTTAAACAAGACTTTAAAAGCACCGGACAATAGTGATCCCGGGTCAAAAGGTCCCCTGAGAGTGTCCATCAGCGGAATTTCAACACCGGCAAGCCTGTCAGTCATACTTGACGACGTAGCTGCCGGTACTGTTAACCGCTCCAACCCCCTGGACCTGATGGTTTCTGAAGGGAATCATACCGTTAAGGTCTGCATGAGTATGGTGTGTGAACAGGAGAATGTCACGACCCGGTTCGGAAAGTATATGACCGTTGATTTCAGCGAAAAGTTACAACAAGACGTGGAATTCTTAAGCCCGACTGCACACATCATTGAATATTACCGGAACGGTGATGCTGTTTCCGTGACCCTGGAGTTTATCAATCCCGAGTCCGTTGACCATACCATTTCCCTGGACCTCAGCGTCGGGTATACGTTCATTGATGGCAGGTCCCATGTCAAACTCGGGGATTCAGCAACGACCAAGTCATCAATGTTTGTAAAAGCCGGGCAGAGAGAAACAAAACAAGTGGATATTGCTTTGGGCAGCGGGGGCTCGATCATGAGTTTTGGGAATCCGGTTGTCGAAAATTTAAAAGTGAAGTGACGGTCCAAAACACCCGCCCTTCCATTTTTTGGGACTCCCCATTTCTTTACATCTCTGTAAAGGGTGTTCTTCCGGTTCTGCCGTATACGGGTCCTGGAATCTGACGGGTACGTGAAGAAAAATTCAGTTCCATGGTATGGACTTTGATGAATATGTTCAATCACGGAACAGGAGAATTGTTGGTTCATGACGCATGTCAAATGCCATTTTTTGGGTATTGTTTGAGGTAAAACCGGGCGGGATCAAAAGATCGTAGAGAGACACGATACTCATAAAAACCGGTTCCGGATCGTTTTTTATTGAGCCTGTCCTTTAGACCGGGAAAAGAATATTACTGCATTTTCCGTGGTTCTATCGGATTGTATCCTTTTCACATCTTTTTGTCAATGCCCTGCTTATTCGGCAGGAGAACCCCGGGTTCTGAAATAACGGTAATTTTTTTGGGGGGGGAATTCTGGTTATCCGGTTAAACGTCCGGTTCAATGACCTAATCAAAGGAATCTCCTGAATTTTTAAATTAGAAAAATGCAAAAGAGGGAATCATACATTGCACCCCAGTGTAGTACCTGTAATAACTGTACGGCAGGAAATAATCAGGGTGCGGTTACCATCTGTCAGGAGGCCCTGACCGGTAAATGATACTGATAAAAGTATCAGATTTAATTTAACGACGAGGATAACCTACAGAGAGGATAAGGAGTGAATATGGTCTTATTTACATGCCGGGATCTTGGAATGGATTGTTCATTCGAAACGACCGGAACAACGGAAAGCGAAATAATAAAAAAATTTGGTGATCACGCCGGATCTGCTCATAATATGCCTGTTCTTACGGCAGATGTTATTTTTAAGGTAAAGAAAGCAATAAAAAAATAGGATTAAACAGGATACTTTCCTGAGTATCATTCTCCTTTTTTTCATGGGATCAGAAGTAATCCTGCCATCTCAGGTATTGAATACCCTGCCGGCAGCGTTTTGTAGTCGCCTTCAATACACCTCAACAAGTCCCTTACTGGTGCCGGTTATTGACCGCCCGCCCTGGCGGGTTACGACAAAGGTGTTTTCAATCCCAACCAGCCCGACATCAGGGATGCCCTTCTTGGGTTCGACGGCCAGGACCATGCCCTCTTCCAGGGGCTCATCGAACCCCAGAGCGAGGACCGGGGACTCGTCTATCCAGAGCCCGATCCCATGGCCGAGGAATTTAACCTTGTGGTTCCCGAACCCCATGAAATTGGGTAAGAAACCCGGTTCAAGATCCGCCATGATGGTCGTATAGATCTCCGACGGGATGGCGCCAGGCCTGAGGAGCCCGGCAATCCGGTCCTGGATCTGCACACAGCGATCATGTTCCCGTATCGCGTATTCAGGGATCGGTTTGCCGAACATGTACGTCATGGTCTTATCGGTCTGGTAACCCCGGTACCCGCACCCGATATCAATGACAACCAGATCGCCGGACCGAAGTTTCCTGTCCCGGCAACCCATCTGCGGGACAGACGGGTGCATTCCCGAGACACCTCCGGGCGTATTAACACAGGTGGGGGATATCGAACTCGTGCCAAACCCGATCTGGCCAAGCACCATCTCGCTGAACATCCCGAACCGGATGATTCCCTGGTGCCCTTCCTTCACCATAAGGGAATAGAGATCACAGCTGAACCCGACTTCATCAATTCCCTCGTTAAGCATCCCGGGAATACAGTCTTCAAGCACATGGCGGTGGATCTTCCCGGCGTGCTCCATGAGGTCCAGCTCATACCTGCTTTTTACCGCCCTGACCGCTGAAACCTGTTCATCAACGGCTTTCACCTCAGAAAACGGCAGATATTTCTGTATCCGCTGGAGCTGGGCAATCGGCATCAGATCTGTTTCAAGATAGACCGTTGACGGGAGTCGGCCCATGCCCTCAGCCACATCCCGGTAGCTCTTCATTTTCCGGATCTCAGGGAAGAGCGATTCATCCTGCGCCCGCTCGAAGCTCTGCCGGACCCAGAAGACAGCAGCGCCATCCTGCGGGAGGAGTAAGAGCCCGTCCTGCATGGTTCCCGTGAAGTAATAGAGAGGGATTTTGCCGACAATGGCTGCAAGCTCCCAGCCGGGACGGGCACGGTCCATCCTCGCCCGGAAACGCTTCAGACGGTCGTCAAGTTCGGTAAGTGGAACTTTCATGCTGGTAAAATCTGGGGCAGAAGGGATAATAAGAATGTTGAAATGCGTTTATGGGAAGAGGTAACGTGCGGGCAGGATTGGGAAGTATACAAGGTTCAACAAAATAACCGTATCTGGATCCCTTCGCGTTATCAAACCGATCTGCAATGCCCCAGTGCCTTGCAACATACTATTATTTACTAACTATCATACGCCGGGTAATAGACCCCCCTATGAAACTGCTTTCGCTATTTGCCCTGTTTATTGCTGTCGCCTTTATCCTTGCCGCCGGTTATATCACCATGACAAAAACGAAGATTGTGAATGCAACAGCCTCAGCGGGTTTTTCAACGCTATCCAATACATCGGATCCATTTTTAAATACAACGATAACCGCACCTGCCGGTAATCCTCCACAGGTGAATGGGTCCCTGAGAGTCTCCATCAGCGGAATTTTATATCCGGCGAACCTGTCTGTTGTTCTTGATAACGAGACGGTTGGCACAGTGACTCCTGTCCTGCCCCTTTACCTGAAAGTTTCTGAGGGGAACCACACGGTCATGGTCTGCGATAATCCGGTATGCGAGGAGGAGACGGTTACGACACGGTTCGGCCGGTACACAACCGTCGATTTCAGCGACCGGTTATTAAAGGATGTGAAATTTCCCAACCCTACCGCACAACCGACTGCGCAGATTCTTGATTATTGCCGGAATGGTAATGTCGTCTCCGTGTACGTTGAGTTTGTCAATCCAAAAACCACGGACCATACGATTTCCGTTGACCTTAGTATCGGGTATACGTATATCGATGGCAGGTCCCATGTTAAACTCGGTGATGCAACACAGGCAAAGACAGAACTTCTCGTGAAAGCCGGTCAGAGAGAGATAAAACAAGTTGATATGTTTTTAACTGACAGTAATCCCATTCTCAGTTTTGGTAACCCGGTAATCGAAGACCAAAAAGTAAAATAACGTTAAAAAAACCTGATTCTTTATTCCTAAGACTGAGCGTTCCCCCGATGAGTCAGAGAGGGACGGATATCCGGAATAATCCGGGAGATAACAGGATTGCAGCCTATGGCATTGCTGCCTTCAGCTATTACCCGCAGGGCCTGATGGCCGGGTATATCGTAATTGATGAGGGCACTATCGTTCCCCGGGGATACTCACCGTCAGCATATTGATACCGGGAATATAATATCTCTGCCACAGATATCCAGAGAATATCATGGACCCCCTCCTCCAGTACTCAATCCTGTTCTTAACCGGGATCCTGACCGGCACGGCTTCCGGGCTTTTTGGGGTTGGGGGAGGATTCCTGATGACGCCGGTCCAGTTCTGGCTGTACACCGCCGGGGGGATGGACAGCACGCTCGCGACCAGGCTCGCCTTCGCAACTTCCCTTGCCGTGATGATCCCTACGATGATTAGCGGGAGTCTGGCACACCACCGCCGCGGGGCAGTGAACTGGAACGCAGTTGTACCGATCGGTAGTGCTGCCATCCTGGGCGGCCTTGCCGGGGGGACTCTTGCCACTAACCTGCCGGGCATCGTTCTCCGCACATTCTTTGCTCTTCTGATAATCCTGACAGCAGTACGGATGATCTGGCACCTCCATAACTGCACGGTCTGCGAACCCCACGGATCAACCGGGATCTACCTCATCATCGGTTTTTTCATCGGGATCGTATCGGGTCTTGGCGGCATCGGAGGAGGAGTCCTGCTCGTGCCGGTTCTCGTGATCCTCCTTGGTTACCCTATGCATTCCGCAGTCGGCACTTCGTCAGCCTGTCTCATATTCTCATCAACTGGTGCCGTTGCAGCCTACGTCACCAGCGGGTTCAGTGTCCCGGGCCTGCCGTTGTATTCGATCGGTTATGTGGATCTCGTGAGCTTTGCGATCCTCGCAGTTACCACTATCCCGTTCGCGCGCTTCGGTGTGCGATGTGCATATGGGTGCTCCGGCCGAAAATTGCAGGTCCTGTTTGCAGGGGTACTGATCCTGATTGGCGGGTTGATGCTCGTGAGCGGGTAAGAGCCCTTCAAAGAAGGACAACCCCGGCAGCAAAGGGCACACCAATCAAAGTGTATAAACCCCGGCACGGAATATTTTTAGTAACGATGTGAGGCGTGGATCCCTTACGATTCCGCCATTCTGTCAAAAAAATACGGTGACTCACATGCAGTTGAAATCCTGCAAAAAGACCTACAACCTCGAAACTCAGCGTGCTGCTCCGCTGGAAGAGACTCTTGCCCGGATTGAACCCAAAGTACCGGCCGCCGGGATTACGAGAGTTGCGGATATTACCAACCTTGACCGGATAGGCATTCCGGTCTTCTCCTGTATCCGCCCGACTGCAGAAGCAGGTGCAATCACGGTGTATAATGGCAAAGGGGCGACCGTGGAGGAATCAAGGATATCAGCAATCATGGAAGGCATCGAACGATATTCCTCGGAATTGCACGACCGGAGGATTCACCTCGCACCCTACCAGGAGATGCTTGCACACGGACGGGTCCTTGATCCAAAAGACCTGATCCTTCCCAAGGATGCCGATGTGGACCGGCTTATTCCCTGGATTGAAGGGTTTGATATCGCAAACGATGTGCCTGTCATTGTTCCTGCACATGCGGTCTTTCACCCGCTTCCCCAGAAGTTTCGCCAGATCTTCCGTACCAACACTAATGGGCTGGCCTCCGGCAATACCATGGAAGAGGCCATCTTTCACGCCCTCTCCGAGGTAATCGAACGGGATGCCTGGTCGCTGGTCGAGGCTTCGCGGGATACCGGTTCATCGGTTGTAAATATCGATGACCAGACGTGCCTCGATATGCAGAAAAAATTTACCGATGCACAGGTTGAAGTCAGTGTGAGGGATATCACAAGTGACATCGGGATACCGACCATGGCTGCGGTCGCAGACGATGTCCTCCTTAAGGATCCCATGCTGCTTACCATCGGGATAGGGACCCATACCAGTGCACGGATTGCTGTAATGCGGGCACTCACTGAGGTTGCACAGAGCAGGCTCACCCAGATTCACGGCGCACGGGAAGATACAACCCTTGCCGAGCTCAGGAAAAAGATGGGCTATGAGCGGGCAAAGCGGATAAATGCGTACTGGTTCAGGGATAACGGTCAGGCGGACTATACCCGGATCAAGTCCTGTGATAGCGATGACTTCCTCACCGATATCCGTTTTATCATCGAAGCGCTGAACCAGAAGGGGCTTGACCGGGTTATCGTCGTTGACCTGACCCGCGAAGAGATCGGCATTCCGGTGGTAAGAGTGATTGTACCCGGGCTCGAAGTATTTGCGATGGACCCGGAACGCCGGGGAGAACGGGTGGATAATGCACAAAATCATCGTCTTTCTCGGCCCAAGTCTTGACCGAAAAACAGCAGAGAAGATCCTTTCAGCCGATTACCGTGCACCCGCTAAGCGGGGTGACCTGCTTGCCGCAGCGGAGGAGGGGGCAACCATCATTGGACTGATCGATGGTGTCTTTCACCAGGAAAGTGCTGTTGCCCACCGCGAGATCCTGACAGCGGTAAAAAAAGGTGTCCGGGTGGTGGGTTCTTCGAGTATGGGAGCTCTCCGTGCAGCAGAGATGGATACACTGGGGATGGTGGGGATTGGAGAGATCTACCGCATGTATAAGAGCGGTGAACTGGAGTCTGACGATGAAGTGGCGCTGGTATTCGATCCCACATCAGGTCTGGCACTCTCGGAGCCGCTCATCAATATCAGATTTACTCTGAAACGTGCGCAGGAAGAAGGGATTATTGATGCAGCAGTGCATGATGCCCTTCTTGCCTCGGCCCGGTCCCTGTTCTATCCAAAGCGCACATATGGGGCGGTAGTGACTGCAGCCGGGGAAACCGTGGATGGAGTCACACGGGAGCGTTTCCGGGAATGGGTTTCTGCCAATGCCTGCGACCAGAAACGGGAGGATGCGGTGGGTGCACTGGAATATATACACGGTATCGTCACCGTACATGAATGATGTCACAATTTTCCCTATCCTGAAGCATTCGGGTAAGAATTTAGAAAAAGGTTACAAATTCATTGCCAGATACCGCAACACCAGACTTTTTTAATGAAAATAGTGTTAGTCCGGGGGTTACAGAAAAATCCTGTTTTAATATTTTTTTTCCATCCATATCGGAGGTAACACCTTCTTCCCCGGAGCTGAAGGCAGCCAGGGGAGCATCCCGGTACGCCTTCTCCTTCCTGACTTCTATGCAAAATATTTCACAAAACTGTCTCTGTCTGTCGCACCCGGGGGATGGTCCAGCAGGTGGACATAAGCGTTGCAAAGGCCCCTGGAAGCTTTGGAGTTTTCGCATTATTTTCCACAGCCAGTTTGTCTGAGAATTCAAGTATAATTTAAAAAAATTATTGAAAAATTCTTTAAACGGGATTCTTTACCATGACAGCAAAATCCCCATCCCATACAAGCGTTACCGAAGTGTTACCGAGTACCCTGCCTGTAGCTGGATCTGTTGCGGTTACGGTAATGATGACAGGATCAAGGGTTGACGGAGGTTTTTCATAAAACGACCAGTAGAGCTTCTCCCCGTGGTTAGTGACCGGGTTTCCCCTGTTTGTTACCGTGAAGTCAACCGGGCCCCATGACAGGAACTTCCCGAATGTCGCGTTCCAGGTAACCAGGGATTTTGCCGGGTCAAATCCTGTGGCATTGACCGTAATCCCGACTCCGACTGTCGATGACATAAGAGGTGAGAACCGCTGTGGGGAGGCGGAAAGCTGTAACGAGGGCCCGGGTATCTCAGATAAGGATGTGGCTGCCGGTGCTACAGAACATCGCCCGTTCACGCACCCGCAACTTCCGGCACCGCAGTCCAGCGGTCCCTGGCAGTTCTGGGTACACAGGAGGTTACACACCCCTTTCGACGCCTGGTTGATGCAACTGGTCGGGTGACAGCACTGTGCGGGGACGCAGTCATCATCGGTGGTGCAGGTCTGGTTATCGACCGGTACGGTTGTTGCAGCTGAACTCGGAAGAGTTGTGGAAAGGGTTTCGTTTAAGGGCGGGGGAGTCGATGCCGTGCACCCGGCCAGAAGTATAACCACAATGCAGAGGACAGGAAATACGATCAAACTTTTATTCATACAGGAAAATAACGGTTGTGACAATTATTAAACCGATGGAAAACGATTTTACACCCCACAGGGTTAAAAAAATTAGTCAAAGAAGCCATCTCTCCATACCCAAAAAAAGTATTTAAAAAAAGATATTCCTTCTGCATTTACCGTTTCAATACTAGTAACGATAACCCGGGAAAAAGTTTAATTACCCATGATTCTTCCTCTTTTTTTAAAACAAAAAAATTTTCCAAATTTTAATCATATTGATTTTTTCTTATAGATATCTACGATTCTTTCACCCGTTCTCTATCGGGAAGAACTATTCCGGATATATCTGAATCTTATTATCGCACTTTAAACTGGTGAAATCACTTGCAAAAGACTCAGTCCCACTCCCCTAAGTCTTTTCATCTTGTTAACAACTCCTGAATCAGCATTTTGTACATGCTTCCCTCACCTTCATTCAGTGATCCTGTAGACAACTACAAATATCCTGCTTTCAAAAACCTCTCAAATCCTTTTATGTCCAATATGCTTATACCACAGGAAGAACACATTCCCGTAACTGCCATGGCACGAATTGTAGCAATCTATCCCACTATACGTCACGAGGGACACTCGAAACTTGTATTGAAGATAGACGAAAACGGAATCGTTGAGCGGGGAGACTGGGTAGGCACATCTTCCCTCAGGGGGTTTGAAAAACTCTCAATTGGCAAAGGTATGGACCAGGTTCCCAAGATTGTATCCCGGGTATGTGGGATCTGCCCCGTTGCCCACCTTCTGGCCGGAGTGGGGGCAATTGAAGCATCCGTAGGCTGCGAAATACCACAAGACGCACGTAACCTCCGCATGATCATACATTGTGCTTCGCGCCTCTCGGTCCAGGTCCTCCATAGTCTCATGGTCCTTCCGGATTTCTACCTCCCGGGTACGGACACGCGAATCAACCCATTTTCGGAGGAGCCGCAGGTCAGGAAGATCGCGAACCGGATCCAGCGGCTGCGACAAATTGGACAGGAGATAGTTCAGATAGCCGGGGGTGAAGCAATCCATCCAAGCAATCCGCGTGTCGGGGGTATGGACCGTAACGTGTCCAGCCGGGCGAAGATAAAGATGTTTGATCTCACAAAAGAAGCCATTCCACTCACCTACGAACACGTGGAATGCATGATCTCACTCATCCGGAATTTCCAGAAGCGTGAAAGAGTCGAGATCGGAGGAAAGGAAGTGCCGGTCCCGCCGACGCTCGGTTATCACAGTCAGGGGTACCTCGCCACCGATCCGCTCTATGGGACCTCTTCGCTTGAGGATCACCCCTCATGGGACCTCGCCCGGTATTCTGAAGTATCACCCTGGGGCTGGTACGGAGGCAGAGATGAGGTCACATTCGAAGATCCGGCATATCCCGGAGGGGGTACCTCGCCGGTCGGGACTATTGTAGATCCACGGATGGAAGCATGTCCGTCAGTACCCTTGTACGACGGTCAGCCGGTCGAGGTAGGGGCGGCGGCCCGTCTTGCGAGGTTCCGGAATTTTGGCGAACGAGGGACAATCGGTCAGCTGGTGGCAAGACAGATGGAATGTACCCAGGCGCTGCACGAACTGCTCAACACTATCGACCATCTAGATCCTGCCGGACCGGTCCTTGCAGACACAATTCCCCGGGGTGACGGGACGATTGGGTGGGCAACGAACGAAGCTCCCCGGGGAACTCTCGTCCATATTGCAAACGTTAAAAACCGGCGGGTGCTGTCCTATGCGATGGCTGTGCCCACGACGTGGAATATGCCTACGGCGGGGAAGGCTCTTGCGGGCTCACCGTGGCAGCTTGCCGAGTTTATTATCAGGGGCTATGATCCCTGCATTTCCTGTGCAACCCATATGATAGTCCTGGGACCGGACCGACGGATCGTGGCAGATCGGATGATCTTGTGATAGGTGACAACCACTGGCACATATTACGGATTATTCTCCGGACTCTGTTTTTCACGCTGATTCGAGATCCTGGAAGATTGTCTGGAAGACAGAGACAGTCTGTAGCTATCCCTGCAGCAGATCGACGGTAAAGGGAAGTAGTATCTATTTTTCAAACCGACGAGAGGAAAACCGTTCTGGTTACTTCGATGGAATACTGCATGGTTTATGAAAGCTGTGCGGGCGAAAAAAACTCCTGTAAGGAGTAAATGCTCAGATAAACTATGCCTGCAGTTCTGCCAGTTCAGGGACACGGATATGATTGAGGAGCAGATAAAAAATTATGTGTTCCCCATGAAACAGAAATTATTACCAGGCTTAGCGCTCGTCATTACTTACATTGGCGGTTTTTTTAAAAAACCTCACTCCACCTTCGCCCAGACGTACATGAACCGCTGGACTGCAGTAACATGCCCGAAGATGCCGAACAATACCATCAGCCAGCCGAGCCAGCCAAGTCCGCAGAAGATGAGAGGAACAAGGATATCGATAATGCCGAAAACCAGGATAAGTACGAGCCGGTCCGCTCTCCCCAGAAGTCCGCCATAATATCGCCCGACGCCTACCGCCTGGGCCTGGGTACCAAGATAGGAGGCCATCAGGACCCCTGTAAGGGCAAACACTCCTATCTGCCAGGGTACCATGCCACCGGCAAAGATGCCGGTAATGATGAAAATATCCGCATACCGGTCCACCGCGTGGTCCAGAAAATCCCCGCGCCGGCTCTGGGTCTTCATTTCCCGGGCAACAGCCCCATCCATGCCGTCACAAAAAGCATTCAGGGCAACTGCAGCGATTCCCCAGAGCTCCAGCCTGAGGTAGAAAAAGACACCTGCTGCCGCCGATGCCAGGAGAGCGGCCAGGGTAAAAAAATTTGCATTCAGCCCGAGCCTGATCGCGATGAGAACCAGAGGATCGAAATACACTTTTGCATGGTTCCGGTATTGGTCGAGGGTCATTTAATACACCTCAAGAAATCCAGACCAGTCGAGTGTGCCGAATCCCGGGGGAATTTTCCCTTGTATGAATTGTTCGATCATATCGGCACAGGAAACCGTATCCCTGCTGGTAGTATCCAGCTCAAAAATCTGATCAGGCCTGAAATTTTCTGCGGTCTCTATAAGACAGGAATCCAGGGCTTCAGCCTCGACATTTTCCCGGATCTTCCCTTCTTTGTATTCCCGCGATCCAAGACGACTTTTCAGCACATCCGGGCGGCAGCGGAGGACAATAATCCGGTCACAGGGAAGCAGGTGCGCAAAATGTCCTTCGACAAAACCGTCCACCGGCACAAATTCTGCCGCCCATCGGTCGACATCGATAAGTCGTGTATCCCTTGCTTCGTCATCGCCGATCACATACGGTTTTACCGTGTCGGTGAGGTGGATGACTGTGTACCCGCGCCGGGAAAGTTCCGTTCCCACCACTGATTTTCCTGTCCCCGGCGTTCCGGTGATACCGTACATCATAAGGTGTTGATCACCTGGATGAACCGTTCGTTCTCCCAGTCCTCACCGATGCTGACCCGGATGTAGTGATCGGGGAGTCCGGCAAAGCTCCGGCATGAACGGACAACAACCCCCTGGCGTGCAAGGTCTTCTACCATCTCATCACTCCTGTAGGGAGCAACATCGACCATGACAAAGTTGGCATCCGAGGGGAGGACCGGGTATTTTATTTCTGCGTCATATCGCTCACGCCACCGTTTTACCTGGGCAATGTATCGTTGTGCATGGTCCTGATCAAGAAGTGCTACCGCTGCTGCTGCTGCCGATACAGAATTGACCGTAAACGGTGTCCCTGCGCGCTGGTACCAGGGGACAAGCCATCGTGGTACAAAAGCATAACCGATGCGGAGGCCGGCAAGGGAGTGTACCTTGGAAAACGTCCTGCCGAGGATAAGATTTTCATGTTTTTTCATCAGGGGCAGATAGTCATAATCCGAAAACTCGACATACGCATTATCAAGAAAAAGAACGCCTTCGATCCCTTCCAGCAGTTCTTTGACCTGATCGGGAGAAATTGCGTTTCCGGTAGGATTGTTAGGCGAGCAGACCACCGTGATCTTTGAGCCCTCGGCGGCACTGATCAGTTTTTTGGGATCGACCGAGAAATCAGTCTCGCGGGGGACCGTGATCACTTCTGCGCCCTGACCCATCGCCGCAAGGGAATAAAATGAAAAGGTGGGAGTAGAGATGACCACGGACTCCCCGGGGTCTACCAGCGTCCGGAACGTAGTCTCGATGACTCCGTCCATCCCGACACCGGTTACAAAGTGGAAATCACCATAACAGTCCCTGAGTGCCTTGGTCAGGACACCGACACGCTCGTCAGGGTACCGGTTCACCCGTAAAATCGCATCTTCTGCGGATTTTTGTGCTGACGGTGACAACGGCTCCGGGTTCTCGTTGCTTGCAAGCCGGGCAATTTTTCCGATCCCGTATTCCCGGGCAATATCCTCGGCTTTCTTTGCAAAAACGTAGCCGCTCTTTTTTTTATAACATGACCTGACCAAGCGCTCCATTCAATACCCTGACCACACAGTCAATCTCCTCATCTGTAATTACGAGCGGCGGGACCAGCCGGAGGTTCCCATCAGCAGCACAATTAACCAGCACTCCCTGTCCGGCACACTTTTTCTGGATCTCCGGACACGCATCACCGATACTCATTCCAATCATCAGTCCACGGAACCTTGGGTCGAATTTTTCCAGTCCCTTTCCGAACCGTTCTCCTTTCCTGCATATATCGGGCAGGATCTTCTCAATGACCCCGATCGTCGCAAGGGCTGCCGAGCAGGCAAGGGGACCCCCGGCAAAGGTGCTCCCGTGTTCGCTCTTTTTGAATTCAAGATCTTCCCTTGCAAGAAGTGCTCCCATGGGAAAGCCGCTCGCAATCCCTTTTGCAAGTGTGACAATATCAGGTTTTACCCTTGTATGCTGGACAGCCAGCCACCTGCCCGTCCTGCCCATCCCGGTCTGGACTTCATCAGCGATCATGAGTGAGCCGGTGTTATCGCAGATCTCCCGGATACCTTCAAGGAAGCTGTCAGGAGGAATAATGACCCCGGCTTCTCCCTGGATCGGTTCGACAAGGACACCTGCAGTATCGGCATCGACTGCTTTTTCAAGACCATCGAGATCGCCGTACTCGACAAATGTACATTTGAGACCGAGGGGCTCAAACGGTTCACGGATAGCAGGTTTGTGCGTGACGGCAAGGGAACCGACAGTCCTCCCATGGAACCCGTGGACGAACGACACAAACTTCTTTTTCCCGGTCCGGACTCGGGCCAACTTGAGGGCAGCGTCCGTTGCTTCGGCACCGGAATTGGAGAAGAACGCTTTGTGCATCCCGGTGATTTCAACAAGTTTCTTTGCGAGCTCTCCCTGGTGGGGGATATAATACAGGTTGGAACAGTGGATGAGCTCATGCGCCTGATCGCAAATCGCTTTTACGACAGCAGGATGACAATGCCCGGTACTGCAGACAGCAATCCCTGCAACACAATCGATGTACTCCTTCCCTTGTGCATCCCAGACTTTCGAACCTGCACCCTTTACAAGGGCCAGGTCGCGCGAAAATGCGGGCATATAGTAGCGTTCGTCGAGCGCTTTATACTGGCTGGTTTTGTCCATTCTCATCACATGACTTTTTTGTATTCTCCTCAAAAAATGAGGTTATTCGTACTCGATAGTCGCCGGGGGTTTTGCAGTAATGTCGTAGACCACCCGGGCAACCTGGGGAATTTCGGCGGTGATCCGCGATCCGATTCTTACCAGGTCATCAAACGGGATATTAAGGGGATCTGCAGTCATCCCGTCTCTTGAGTTCACTGCCCGGATTGCAACGATCCAGCCGTGAATCCGGTTATCCCCTTTGACCCCGGTACCAAGACCAAGAAGTGCAGCAAAACACTGCCAGGGACGGTATGTTTCAACGAGCTCATCTTCAACAATCCCGTTTGCCTCCCGTACGATCGCGACCTTCTCTTTAGTAACTTCCCCTAGTATCCGTACTGCAAGACCCGGCCCCGGAAAGGGCATCCGGTGCTGGATCTCTTTGGGCAGGCCGAGGGCTCCAGCCACCTCCCGCACTTCGTCCTTATAGAGGTCGCGGATAGGCTCGATCACTTTGGTGAATTCCATGTGCAGCGGCATGCCGCCTACATTATGGTGACTTTTGATCCCGCCTTCGCTCTCGATCCGGTCCGGATAAATGGTGCCCTGCAGCAGGCATTTTGCCCCCTGTTTCTTTGCCTCCCGTTCAAATACGCGGATAAACCGTTCGCCGATGGCTTTGCGCTTTGCTTCGGGATCGGTAATTCCCGTGAGTGCTTCAAGGAACTCATCCCCGGCATCAACAATCTGGAGATGAATATTGCCAAAGAGCGTCCTGATCCGTTCTGTCTCACCCCTGCGCATAAGGCCGGTGTCGATATAGATCGGGATGAGGTTCTCAGCAATCGCACGGGCTGCAATGGCTGCACAGACAGAACTGTCGACACCTCCGGATAATGCCATGACGACTTTTTCATTCCCTGCAGCTTTTTGTATTTCCGTTACCGACTGGCTGATAAATTTCTCTGCGTTGACCATGGCACTACTCCGTTATTTTGTTCGTTTGTTTGCACCGCATGCTTCAACAAAACCCAGGTAGGGCGGCGAAGCACGGGTCGGGCGGGACCTGAATTCCGGGTGGAACTGGGTTGCAAAGAAGAAGGGGTGGTCGGCAAGTTCAAGGCACTCCATACGGTTTTTATTGGTTGCCGAAAAGATCAGCCCCGCCTTCTCCAGACGGTCAATATACTCCGGGTTCACCTCGTACCGGTGACGGTGCCGCTCAGTGATCTCCTTCTCCCGATACAGGTTCATTGCCAGAGTGTTTTTTCGTATATCCGCTACGTAATTGCCCAGCCGCATCGTACCACCCAGTTCATGGAGTCCTTCCTGTTCCGGGAGGAGAGCAATCACATGGGAACCTTCCCCGAATTCCTCGCTGGTGGCATCAGCGATGTTCACTTTATGCCGGGAATACTCGACAACCGCCAGCTGGAATCCCAGGCAAAGCCCCAGGAAGGGGATGTTGTTCTCTCTGGCAAACCTGATGGCTTCTATCTTTCCTTCAATCCCGCGTTTGCCGAACCCGCCGGGGATTAATATCCCGTCATAATCGCTCAGCTGGCTTCTCTCGTACCGTTCTGCGTCCAGCCACCCGATCTTCACCTCGGTGGAAAGTGCCCTTCCCGCATGTTTGAGGGCTTCTTTTATGCTGATATACACATCCTCGATACCATATTTGCTCACGATTGCCACGGTTATCCTGCGGGTATATTCCTTGGTCACCAGACGGTACCAGCTGGTATCAGCATCGCGTTTCTCAAGCCCGAGGCGTGCAGACAAGACTTCGGCGATACCTTCTTTTTCCATCTCCATGGGAACTTCATAAATATCAGGAACAGTAGCCGCAGAGATAACGGCATTCTGGGGAAGATCGCAGAATGCAGAAATCTTGCGTTTGGTGTTGGCGCTGATCGGCCTCTCGCTCCTGCCAACGATGATTTCCGCATGAAGACCCAGCTCCCGCAGTGCCTTCACCGAGTGCTGGGTGGGTTTTGTTTTGAGATCCCCCATGGTATCCTCGGGGATGAGCGTTACATGGATGAGGATGTAGTGGTGTTCAGGAAGTTCCCCGCTCATCTGACGGATTGCTTCTAAGAACGGCATGCTCTCTATGTCACCAACTGTACCGCCTACTTCAACAAGGCATACATCAGCGGTGGAACCGTCTGGGAATTTTTCTTCTGCAGCCTGCCGTATGCAGGTCTTTATCTGGTCCGTGATATGAGGGATAATCTGCACGGTTTCACCAAGGAAGTCACCCCGGCGTTCCTTTTCGATAACGGTGCGGTATACCTTTCCGGTTGTGATATTATGACCGGCAGTGAGTTCGATATCAAGGAACCGCTCGTAGTTACCTAAGTCGAGGTCGACCTCACTTCCGTCCTTGAGCACAAACACTTCACCGTGCTGTGCCGGGTTCATTGTGCCTGCATCAATATTCAGGTATGGATCGATCTTTACTGCCGTTACCCGGTAGCCACGGTTCTTCAGGATACGCCCGACCGAAGCCGCGGTAATCCCCTTCCCCAGTCCACTCATCACTCCGCCGGTGATAATAATGTATTTCACGTGATCTCCCCGATTGCTTTACATTTTGCTCACAAACCTTTTAGTGTTATCTTATCGTGATGAGAGGAGAATTTTACGACGTTATTTTACCATTTTTCCTATCGTTTCCTTAACTATTGTTCTTAGCATTTGCGTTAAAAGCAACATTCATGTATGCCAGAATCCTACAGGATAGGTATGAAAATCGGACAAATTGTCCATATTCTGGCAATTCTCTTATTGATTGGCGTTTTCGTACAGCCGGTGCCGGCTGCCGGGAACCAGACGTCAGATTCAGCAACGAATTTTTACAATATCGGGGTAAATTTACTCGAATCAAAAGAATATGAAAGGGCGATTGTAGCTTTTGACCAGGCACTTGCTTCGAATACTACGATGATCCGGCAGTCAGATGCCTTATTGTACATCTACCAGGACAAAGGGTATGCACTGATTCAGCTGAGTAACTACTCTGCTGCGATCCAGACACTTGATCAGGGGCTGGTAATCTATCAGAACGATGAAAAACTCTGGTACAATAAAGGCTATGCTCTCTTCAAACTCGGACAATATCAGGAAGCACTCAATGCCTATGATAAAGTACTCCTGATCAACAATGCCTCCCTACCGGCACTGAATAACAGGGGCGATACTCTTTTCCAGTTGGGCCGATACCAGGAAGCAGTCGATTCTTATTCCAGGGCCAATACAATTGACCCGAATGACACGTATTCCATCGCAGGACTCGCAAAGGCAAGGAGCGCCGCCGGGGCCGCGAACCAGACGACGATGGTTATCGGTATAATAATCCTGGTAATAGCTGTCGGGGGTGTGATCTGGTTCATTATGTTCCGCAAACCTGCAGAAAAGAAACAAGATGAAAAGATACCTCAGGGTAAGAAAACAGCTGATAAAAAATCCGGAGAGAAAAAGAACACCAAAGGAAAGAAGAATTAATTTTCCCGGGGAATTCTTTTATCATGAGATAATTAAAATGGCCAGGGACGATGAGGGCTGAATATCCACTTTACCCTCACACAAAACGATGATTTGTGCTTTACATTTTTTAGTGAATATCACCATTTCGGGCCCGGATAGCAAGGAATAAAACCCTTGTCAGGATTCAGATTTTTGAACATTCATAAGAAATAGCAGCCTCTGGATCAGCCTACGTGATTATTCCGTTCCCAAAGTTACGATGAATGCTTTCACCCGGAAAGCGGCGCCTCGAAAAGATTCAGTATTTAAAATTCAAAAAACTCTTCCGGTTGCCACGTGGCCGGGACCCGGGGATCCTTAAAAAGAGCACGTTTTTAAGGGCTTAGTGGCTCTGTTGAAATCTAAAGAAACAGAGACTCCGGCACATTGTGCTTCTGTTTCCTCCTCCCGGTCTCACCTCAATAATGCGACAATCCCTGCCAAACTTCGATGAAAAAAACCTGGAATAAAAGGAGTGTGGATACTCCCCCTGGACTGCCTCCCCATCCGTGGAGAGAGAAGGCTCAGCCACATAATCACAGAGAATAGGCGATGACAAAAAAAAGAGAAATTCAACAATCCGCTTTTGGAATAAACGCACACGATTCATGTCCGGTTTTTCAGAGCTGATTAATGCTATTTTTTATTTGTAGTTACGGCAAATGCTGCCGATGTCCGGGAAAGCATCGTCTTTTCTTCGTTGTCAACGCATACTTCACTTTCTGCAAAAGCAACCCGCCTTCCCTTCTTGATGACCCTTCCTTCCGCAACAATGAAACCATCCTTTGTTCCCTTGATAAAACTGGTAGACTCGGAGATTGTCGCGATCCCTTCAGTGTCGAACAGCATCGGGTAGAGGGCGAGCGCCATCGCCTCATCCGCAATTGCTGCAAGGATCCCCCCCTGTAACCAGCCGACACCGTTATGCATATCGGGCCTGACCCGCATTTTCAGTATTGCCCTTCCCGGTTCTGCACTGACAACGTCAATCCCCATCAGGCAAAAAAAAGGGTTCGCGCTCCTCCCTTCTTTTTCAATTTTTTCATTATATGACATTGTTTTCATTACCTGATTTTACCATACCAGAGATTAAGATTGCGGATATCCCGGTGCATGACCTGTTTATCCCGATGTCAATCTGTTTATATTGTCCGCAAAACGACGTATGGTATATGAATGAGACGGAAATTAAAGAGATGTTGGCGGATTTGATCTGGCTGAATGCCCTTATCGCAACCGAGCTGATCCAGGTTACCGAAAATACATCAGCAATCCTCAGGAACTCACCGCCACCCCAGAGTTGCCTTGCCGAGCACCATGCACTTCGCCAGACTGCGCTGTCAATGGCAGAGAAGTACCGCCCTGAAACCGTACTTGGACAACATCTGGGCAAACACCAGTAACGTTATGGGGAAACTCTGCTAAAAGTACTATGAAGGACCGTCCGGTTTTATTTTCCGGGATGAGGTTTGCCCCAATCAGGCGCAGGAAACCTCCTTTCACAACCACAAAGGGGAGATAAATATCTGTCAGCAGATAGTACCAAAAAAGACTTTCGCATCATGTCCACCGCTCCTGAGCCGCGATACAGCCTTGTGATACCCGCGTATAACGAGGAACACCGGATCGTTCCGCTCTTTGAGTCCATCACCGATTTTGAAGGGGAGATAATCGTTATATGCGACGGGAAAGACGGTACTGCCCTTACGGTCGACCAGATTGCGGAGTCAAGAAAAGATCTGAGGATCCATTGTCTTCAGTTTGATCACCGCCTCGGAAAGGGAGGGGGGGTAATCGCCGGCCTGAAATCCGCCCGGTCGCCTCTTGTCGGGTACCTCGATGCCGATGGCTCTACCAGCATCCATGAGATGAAACGCCTTTTCCTGACCCTTTCCACGACCGACGGTGCGATTGGCTCACGATGGATTCCAGGAGCAACCCTTAAGGTGCGCCAGAGTATTATGCGGCAGCTGGAGAGCCGTGCGTTTAACCTTATTATCAGGATCCTGTTTGGTATACGCTACCATGACACCCAGTGTGGGGCAAAGGCATTTAAAAAATCAGCAATTGATGCAGTGTTGCCCAAGATGGTCTCCCGGGGATTTGAATTCGATGTCGAGCTGCTCTGGAGACTCCGGAATGCAGGATACTCAGTTGTTGAAGTACCCATTGAATGGCAGAACAAGGGGGACTCCCGGGTTAAGAAGAGAGATATGATCGGGATGTTTTTTGGTCTTTTTGTGGTCAGGTCCGGTTTTAAGCGATCATGATACCTGCAACCCGCGAAGAGCAGAAAAAAGAAGCATTCAGGCTTTTTGAAGACGGAAGGTACCTGGAGTCATTGCAGCTCTGCACGTGTATTCTTGAGAAGGGTAAGGATTCAGCAATAGAAATTCTCACTGCTACCAACCTTTACAGTACGGGAAAACTTGAAGATGCTGAAGTTTATTTCCGGGATCTTGCCCAAAAGATGCCGGAATCGTCCTATGTCCATAGTTACCTGGCTAAAGTGCTTGAGGCGGGAAAGGATGAAGGTGCAATCGGGGAATACGCGACAGCCGTTCATCTCGATCCTACTAACCAGGACGCTCTCAGGAGCTATGCGGAGTATCTTCTCTCCCATAAGGATTACCGGGGTGCTCTCCCTGTACTCAGGCGCCTTGTGCAACTGGGGAAAAAACCAGGGGATTTACAAAACCTGATGCGGGTCCTTATTGAGATGGGTGAACCAGGAGAAGCGCTCACCACCCATTCTGTTGTCGGAATGGCCGCGACAAAATCCCATGAATATGTCGATGCCCTTATCAGAACCCGCAATTTCCAGGCTGCTACTGAAGCGGCATTCGTGATATACCGCGATACAAAAGATCCGGCAATACTGAGAAAATATCTTGCTGCACTTTCCCGATTTGATATCGAGGCGTCGCTGGATGCATACGCATCCCATATCCGGGAAGATCCGGATGCGGAAATCCTGCTTGACTACATCCTGATCCTGAAAACGAAGGGAAATTATCCGGCAGCCCTTGACGCTATTAAAACACTCCCAGCTCACGTGTGGAACCCCCTCTGCAGGGTTGTTGAATGCGATCTCCTCGACGCAGTGGGTGATGAGAAAAAAGCTCTCGAAACGTATGAAAACATCATCCGCGACGAGCTGGTATCAAAAAATAACCTGGAGGTACTTGCCCTTATCATTAGCAAATACCGCAAGTACCTCATGGCACATGTCCCGCTGGATGAAGCGGGTCGCCGGTTCCTCTCGGTTGTTTCCCGGGATGTGAATGTGGCAAGTCTCCTTGAAACTGCACGGTTTTACGAAGACCTGGGAAATGTTATCGAGGCACGGTCCTGGTATTACCGGGCGTACCGCTCAGACTTTTTAGCCGGGGGTCCTTCCTATGCACAATTTTTATCGGCTCACCGGGAGGAGCGGGAATGCGAAAAAGTGATGCTCTATATCCTTTCCAATGTTAAAAAAAGCGCGGACATTGAACATGTAGCAGCAGAGATCCTTGACAAACGGTACGGGATGTTCCACTTAAAGCGCCTGATGGAACAGCTGATAAAAAAACTCGAAGTACGGAAAGAAACGTTAGGCTCTGATGGCCTGGAATTGCTTTCCCGTGCTTTTTTCATCAGCGCTGCCAATGCACTCGAAGAGATGGACTACGCGGCATGCAAATATGACTGTCTCCGGGGTATGGATGTCATACCTGCTCATTCCCATGCTATCAGGCTTGAGGATTACCTCCAGCTGATCCGGGCATGCAAGGAACAGTCGATTGCTGATCGTCCAATAATGAATGAACCACGGATAAAAAAACGTGCACCTGCGGTTCCCCCGGTCCAAATCCTTACCGACCAGCTGGGGCTTACGGAACAGGAACGAAAAATTATTGAATTCCTCCGGTCACACCGGAAAGCAAACGAAATGGAGCTGCGCAAGCTGCTGGGTACGCGTCGGGTGGTGGGTATCATGAACCAGATGATACAGAAAGCATCGACGCATGGATTAACCCTTATAGAAAAGAAGGGAGTAGGAGAGGATGGACAGGTCTATGAATATACCGCAACCTGAACAGATTGACCGGCGCCGGCTGGAAAGCATCAATATTATCAATGCACTGCGCAGGGGTACTGTCCCTGCCGGTGGACTCGAAAGGATTGCCGTAGCACTCGATGTCGAAGAGGAGGCTATAGGAAAGCAACTGGATTACGTGGCGCAGGGGGGTGGCGATACAAAATTCATCAAGGGGGAGTACGGAAGCGGGAAGACCTTTCTTGTTGCCCGTGCCCTTGAGATGGCACGCACCAAGGGTTTTGTGACTTCCCACGTCGTCATCTCTTCCTCGACTCCCCTTTACAAACTCAAAGGAATATACCAGCAGATCTGTGCGAACCTCAGGACCGGCGATGAAGAACATGCCCTCAAGACTATTATTGATAACTGGCTTTTTTCCATCGAAGAGCGCCTGATCTCGGTGAGTGGAAACACGGTCGAGGATTCTGCGCTTGAGACCGCAACCGCAAAGGAGATCGAAGCAGCTCTTGCGGGGATCAGTGAAATGAACAGTTCGCTTGCCGCTGCATTACGCACGTATTACAAGGAGAACAATGCCGGAGAATTCCAGCTTGCCCAGTCTGCACTGGGGTGGATCGCCGCTGAACCCAATATCGGCCGGGATGTTAAACAGAAAGCAGGTATCCGAGGCGATATCGATGACACCACCGCTTTTGTTTTCCTTCGCGGGCTCGTTTCCATTATCCATGGAGCGGGTTACCGGGGTTTGGCGATCGCTGTCGATGAAATGGAAACAACGCAGGGCCTCCAGCGCAACCAGCGCGAGAAAGGCTACCAAACGCTCGTGCAGATTATCGATGCACTTGACCGGGGGGACATGCCACGCTGCTACTTCCTCTTCACCGGGACACCTGCCCTCTATGATGGTTCACGGGGCATACGGTCTGTGCCTCCGCTGTTCGATCGAATCAGCGTAGTACAGACAGATGCTTTCAAGAACCCAAGGCAACCCCAGATCCTGCTCTCGAAATTTGATACTTCAAAACTCGAGCAGGTGGCGCTCAAGGTCGTCGATGTCTATGCCCAGGCATATACCGAGCCGGACCGGGAGCGGGTTTCGCACCGGTTCATCCGTGCAATGATCAGGAAGATCACAACACGGTTTGGCGGACGGGTCGATATCATCCCCCGGATATTCTTAAAAGAATTTGTTGATGTTCTTGACAAGTGCGAGCTCTATGAGGACTATAATCCTGCTGATACGTACAATTTCGATACCGCTCATCTCAAAGGTGAGTTACGGGAAGAAGAAGAAGCGGTCATGGTGGTCAGCTTCTGATAACCTGTTCGCATGAAACGTTTTATGGATCAAGGTTACATGGTACCGGTATGAGATGGTTATACGTTCTGATCATCATCGCAGCTGTACTGGGAGTTGTTACTGGTCCGGTTATGGCAGCTCCGGTCCTTTCCATCTCCGCTTCGCCTCATCAGGCTCATATCGGTGATGTCGTCACTCTCAACGGGACGGTATCGGGAATTACCACGATTGCCGTGTATCTCTTTGTGACAGGGCCTGATCTTGACACCAGGGGGGTAACCCTGGATAATCTCAATATTCCTGCAGGACGTGGATTATTCACGACTGCACCGGTGCAGTTAAGCGACGGCAGCTGGACTTATACCTGGGATACATCGGTAATCCTGGGTACTATGAAACCGGGGATATATACCGTATATGTGGTAAGTACTCCTCTCGACCGGCTGAGGTATACTACCGAAGATTATGCCACAACTGAAATTGAGTTCCTCGCTTCTGAAAATCCTGCATCCGAGACACCGATTGACAGCGTGATCCCGGTAATTGCACTGGTAATCGCGGGAATCATGGGATTGTACGTGTCCCGACTGCAGGGAAAAAGAAAATAGCAGGATTTTTTTTTAAAATTGAAGGCACCGGGTCGGCGGCTGCGGCGTCAATAGCAAGGGATGGATAGAAAGGGAACAATCCCGCTGTTCATATCTGATACCAACGATTTTTGTTGGAAAAACTCATCAAGACAGATAACTCTGAATTTTTATTTTGTTTACCAATTCGGTTCACGCCTGAACCCTGAAAATTGAACTCTGCACGGAAGACCTCTGCCTCAGGGCCTCTCCGGGGAACAATGGGCAGGAAGTGGTTTTTTGAATAATCACTGATCCGCCGCGGGGGGCGCCCCGCCGGGGGTAGCAGTATTTATCGTAACGAATGGAGCGCGGGATTATAGTCCGGCATATATCCGAAAATACAATTTTCACAGGAAAACCTGTCGCGAAAGTGACAGCTCTGAACTTTAACGATCAAACCGTCAACAGTGTATTATTCAAAAAAATGGATTTTTCCCGGACCCGGGCAGTCACATATCTTAACACTGGCGCCGGATTTTAACGGACATGGCATGGGCATTCAGGCCTTCTGCCTCGGCAAGGGTCTCAACAATATCACCGATAGATTCAAGACCGTTTTTATCAATCATTTCTACCGATGCATTCTTGCAGAAATGGGAAACATCAAGTCCCGAGTACATCTTTGAATACCCTGCCGTTGGCAGGACGTGATTGGTCCCCACGGCATAATCCCCGCAGGCGACTGCTGAATATTTTCCCACAAAAATTGCTCCGGCATTTTTCACCCGGGTAACAACCGATAAGGGATCTGCCACCTGGATTGAGAGGTGTTCAGGTGCTACTCTGTCTGACGCAGTAATCGCTTCGTCAATATCTGCGACAAGGGTGTACCCTGAATTTTTAAGAGCTTCGGTGATTATTTCCCTGCGGGATGTTTTGGCAAGGAGACTGGCAATTTCCTGCCCGACTTTTCCGGGAAGATCCTTATCAGTTGTTATCAGGATACAGGCTGCATTGGGGTCGTGTTCTGCCTGAGCCAGGATATCAGAGGCAACAATCCGGGGATCTGCCGTATGGTCGGCGATAATTCCAATTTCGCTGGGGCCTGCCGGGAAATCGATCTCCACTTTTTCCCGCAGCATCATCTTTGCAAGCGTTACATATACGTTCCCGGGTCCAACGATTTTCTGCACCGGCCTGATGGTTTCTGTTCCAAGGGCCATAGCCGCAATAGCCTGTGCACCGCCTGAACGGTAAATCTCGGTAACCCCGGCTATATCGAGTGCGACAAGTGTCATGGGGCTGATGGGGGGAGGGGAGCAGGCACAGATTTCACTGACGCCGGCCACTTTTGCCGGCACCGCACACATCAGTGCTGACGAGGGGTAAGCAGCCCGTCCACCGGGCACGTATATGCCGATCCTCTGGAGGGCGGTTGTCTTTACCCCGAGAATGATCCCGGGCTCCATTTCCTGGAGCCAGAGGTCTTTAGGTTTCTGGAGTTCGTGGAATCGCTCGATGCGGGCATGCGCTTCGATGAGGGACTCAGTAATTTTTGTGCTGACTTCATCGTATGCCGCTTCCCGTTCGTCATCAGATACGGCAATTTCCTTCAGCTCAACATGGCGCGAAAGTTCCCGTAATGCAGTATCACCGTTCTTCTGCACACGCTCAATGATACCGGTAACGGTCGCCCGTGCGTCTTCCAGGCTTGATTTCCTGCCGGCAAGCCATGCATCGATCCCGACTGCCTTCCACATAGTGCCAATAGCTTCGGCAGGAAAGATTGTTAAAGTTTCGTTGTCATAACCGACGGACGAAAAAAGAGAGAGAAACGCTCTATTTAAAACTGTCTTCAATAAAAATGACACATCGGAGCGATAAAAAACGTGCCGGTCTCCGGATGCACTCCATTACTTATGGGGTGGTTAAGTGTATTTCTTTTCAGGAGTGATAACTGCCAGGTAGTGTTCCAGGTGGGACCACAAAGGCGGTAGTACTGAAAGATGCGCAAGAACCGCAAAAAGCCTGACAGATTGACCCGATGTTTTTTTTAAGTGTCAAACCAGGTTACATGCTAAAAAATTACGGATAACACCAAACTCATACACTATGCAGGTGTGCAAAGAGTTACTGATTCTCTTTCCTGTGTCATATCACAACCTCAGGAAGAGGAGAGGAATCGGGAGAACTAAATCCCATTATTACCGGATGCGCACCCGGTGGAGCTCTTCAGCGACCAAAGACCGAAGTGCGGGGTCTTCATCCGCATCGGCATACAAGGCCCTGAGAGCTTCAATAGCACTAAAACTCCTTATCGAAGCCAGTGCAGCAGCAGCCCGTTCCCTGGTTACCGGTTCCTCGTTCTTATCATTCATCCGCCCGATCAACACATATACGGATCGGCCGCTTTTCAGCTTGAGAAGCGCCTCAGTTGCATGTTTCCGGATCGATGCGTCGGGATCACTGCAACAGTCCATCAAAGGTCGGACTGCCCGGGGATCCGCGGATTCTCCCAGTGCAATGACAGCACCGATCCGTTCATTCCTGATCCTGTCTCCCATTGTTCCGTTAATAAGGCGATATATCCCGCCTGTTTTTGGCAAAGAGCTGAACCATTCATCGACTGGTCCTTCTGCAATCATACCCATGTTTTACCTCGAACTCAAAAGTTCAGAAATCAATGCATTTTTTTGTCGGATTCCCGACAAAAACAAATACCTATCGATACAAAACCGGCTACCGCTTACCATAAGCGGCATGTACCTGCCCATCGGAAGTCTTGCACTGAGGGTGTTGGTACATCAAACACATAATGGAATCTGGATTATAAATAATTAATCATGATAGATTCATTCCAAATGATCCCGGGTGAACGTCCACAATCTCTATAATTAGGGGTAGAACAGTGCCATTCCGGATAAAAAGGACCAATCGCGTGAATTAAATGATAAAAGGTGTTAACGTTGTTAACAAAAGTTCCAACAGGACCCCGATCTGATCAACGGTAAGAAAAAAAATCCGTGAGAGTTAATCCACGGAAATGTCCCTGTATCACCGGTACATTTCAATATATAAGCCCGAAATTTTCATTCTCCGCGGGTCACAGGACGTCTGAGATTAAACAATGGGTTTTTCTCTTACACTTCTTACAAAAGGTGAGACATTCGGCAGGTAACACCAGGGAATAAGATAATTCTTGTAATCGTATGTCAGTGGTTACCAATGTTTCTGTGTACAGGAAATAAAAATTCATCACGGCACTGAAACTGCGTCGATTATTAAAATCGATATACAAAGCATATTGCCATGAAGAACAAAAAATACATCAGCTATTGAGGTAAGAATGGGCATACCCTATCTGGAAAACGGCGAATCAATACTCCTGACGGCCGGGCGTGTGAATGTCAATCATATCCATCATGATGTACTCCTCACCTCCCGCAACCTTATCCTCGTCGATGATAGGTATGGTGAATTCCAGCCGCGGATCGTGCCCCTTTTTAATATACAATCAGTAAAAGGGGGAAAGACTTCCAGCCGGGAACCGGCCATTTCCCTTTACCTTGCAGACACAACGGGGACCGGGGATCCCGGGCCGATGGTCTTTATCTTTTCCCAGCAGGCGGGCGAAAACAGGACAAGGGAACGGGATGACTGGTTGAAAAAACTCATGGAATTTATTGTCACCGTCCGCCAGAAGGCGGGGGATAATGAAATTACCCTGCCCGATCAAGAAATAGGGATCCGGCCTTCAACAAGACACACGGAGGCTCCTGAGATCCCTCACCCTTACACAACTATCATCGATATGCGCCATGCACAGATTGATCCTGCAGTACTCCTTGATGAACCTGAAACCGAGGTTTTTCCTGGAGAAAAACAGGAATTGAAAGAGGAGAATTTCCTCCCGGAAGCAACCGGAGACGATGTCACGTTATCAACATTCGCAGGAGAAGAACAACCATCCTGTCCGGAAGAAATGACCGAATCACCGGATACAACAGCTGGCCGGGTTTCTGATAATGACGACACAACGGGGACTTCGGACCAGATACCAGAATCCGCCGACGCAATCCCGGCTTTCGAAGAACATATACCGGGATCCGGAGGAGAAGTGGAAGCCCCACCTGCTGTCGATCCCCGAAAAACAGATTCTACCGCGGTGAACGGTATTTGCGAAGAGGATTATGGAGGAGAAGAATCGTTTGCCGATTCCCCGTTTCCTGATCCATTTCCCGGAAAAGATTCAGCGTTAGCTGATTCCGCATTACCTCCTGTTTCCATTCCTGGAAAGGTCTTCGCTGAAGCCCGGGATAGCACAAAATCCACTGATAGTGGATCAATTCCCGGGGAAACCGAGAGGGAAGATTCCATTGTTCTGGCGAAAGCAGGTACCGATCCAGAAACAATTTCTGAAGATACCCTTAGTGATCAAACATCAGTGGTGGAAAGAGAAAATACCGGGTCCCAGGACCTGCCCGATGTACCGGAGCCGGTTTTTGTCGGACCTGGATCCGGTCCGGACTACGATTCAGCGCAGAAAGAAGAGACAGGGCCGAAACCGGGGGATACTGAGGATAGTGATCAGGACCAGGAACCGGAAACACCTCCTTCTGTTCCAGGACCGGTACTGCCGATGAAAAATTCAGGCAATAACCGCCTTTCCTTTATCGCGATCGCCGTAATAATCCTGATCGTTCTCGGCATTGCATGGGCTGTAATTGTCTCTGTCCCCCACGGGGCAATACCCGGTATTACTCCAGTACCGACGCCGGGAATACAACAGACTCCAGGACCTGCTCCTTCTCTCCAGCCAAGCCCCATACCAGCTCACGTTGTGATTCCTTCCTCCGGAGTCTGGGTAAGGGTGCTCTACCAGAGAAACTATACAGGATCGCTGGGTGTTCCCGGCTCATTAAGAGAGGTTGCCGGATCCGGCGACCAGATCTATAAGATACTTGAACCAGCGAAAATTGTCCAGGCACAGGTCCATAAGCAGGATAACTCCGGAGATACGCTTACCGTTGAGGTTTATCATGAAGGGAATCTTATCAGCGATCGGACCATTTCAACCCCGATGGGTTCCATTGAATTCATAATCGATACGAGTACAGGCCAACCCCCGGGGATCACGGTAACTCCCACACCGCTGAATAATCAGGGAGGATCGAACAGCAGCGGGATCATGTATTTTTAAACACCGAATGACGAATTTGTCCAGGAACAAAAAATAACAGGCAACAGAAGTGAATCAACCGTTATCTTCTTTTATCCCGGAAGCGGGAACTATTTCAACGGGTTACAGCACCTTGTTTCAGAGTGAAAGTATGTATTGATTGCCGGTTACCGGATTCTGGAAGTACTTTAACAACATTCCTGCACAATGAAAACATATTGCCAAAGAGAACAAACATGATTGCAAGGATGTGGTACCATGGTAAATCCGTATTTAAACCGCGATGAATCCATTATTCTGACGACCCACAATGTAAGGTTCGGCTCCATCGTAACCGAGCTCGTTCTCACCAGTCAGCGTCTTCTTCTTTTTGACAGCGGACATGCACAATTCCGGTTCCAGACAATTCCTCTCTCAACAATAGAAACTGTCATACCGGGCGAGGATGCGCAGGGAAACCTGATTATTTCCCTCTCCATTAAACCGTTGATGCCTGATAGCGCTCCTCAGTCAAAGGAATTTGTCTTTTTCCCTCATCCGGGAGGAGAACGGACCCAGGAACGGGATATGTGGATAAAACAGCTCAAAGAACAGATTGCTGCCGTTCGCCGGGAAGCTCTCAGCTCGATCCATATTACTTCCCAAAAGACACCGGATATCATTTTTAAAGATGGCAAAACCACCGGGACCAGCGATGTTCCCGCCGACTCTGAAAAAGCCGAAGTACGCCCGGCTTTTTCCATCCCCGTCATTGCACCGGCGTATAAGATGGTGGAGATGGAACAAGACGTTACCAGAAGGATGCCAGAAAATGTAATTTCCCCGGTTCCGGAACCAGAGAGCTTATCTGAACCGGATTATCCGCCGGCATACAAGACGGGGGAGATTGAAATAGGTATTCCCCCGGCGCCGGAACCTGAGGGGGCACCTGAACCAGACCATGCAACGACGGACGGGACTGTGAAGACAGAAAAAGGCATTTCCGGGGGAGTGCCGGAACCCGAGGAATCACCAGAAAAGAAGAATGCACACCCGCCCGCAGAAACAAGACCATTATCTCCCGCTCCACCCCCCCCGCCTGTTTCCCGGTATAAACCCATGCACCTTGTGATAGTGGCGGTTACTATCATTATTATTGGCATTGCCATGGCCCTGAGCTATGTACCTCTTCTCCAGCCAAACACCCCTAATTCTCCGGAAACGGCAGTTACTACGATTATTCCGACAGCAACAATCCTCGTTACCCCGACAACCGTACAACAGACACCCATCTCCCAGGTCACCATTGAACCCACGTCATTGCCTACCATGAGTATCCCTGACATAGGGGTCTGGGTCAGGGTGCAGTATGCAGGGAATTTTACCGGGACGGTAGGTACTGCCGGGGACATAAAGCAAGTGAACTCGTCCGGTGACCGGGTCTACCAGCTGTCAGTCATTGAAGGTATAGTCCAGGCAACAGTCCAGAAGCAGGACGGGTCAGGTAATACGCTCACCGTTGAAGTGTACAACAACGGGATGATGATCGCCCGCAACACAAAGGCAACACCCTTTGGCTCGGTCGAAATGCAGGTTGATTTGAAAAAGACCTGATCCTTTCCCATACAAAAAAGAAAAGATCTTCCCGGCATTTTTTTTAGATATTCTCTTGGTCAGGAATTACTTCTGCCCTGCTTTCCATAAAAAAATTCATAAAAATAGTATACCCGGCAATTGGTTCACCCTCATGGGTACTATTGCAAAGCCTCCCGACCCTACTTCGGCACCATCTCTGTGTAATTGGTAACAGACAGTGTTCATCATATGAAGCTAGGTACTTTAAAACAAGTCAGTTATTTTATAAAGGTTCGGAGTCAGAAATTTTTTAAAAAATCATCGTCAAAAATAAGAAAAACATCTGGCGGTTCAAAGATTTTTCCCTGAATGCTTTCGTAGCAGAGGATCTTCAGTCACCTTGAACGAAAAACAAGGTTCTACCAGATTATAAAAGGTCTATTGCGTGAGGAGGAAGGGAGCAGATCAAAATTAAGAGCTAAAATCCCCCTCAACCAGAAAAGAGCGATGTCAAAGCTAAGAATTCATAAAAAAAATAGTCAGTATTTCATGAGGATACATAACCCCCAGGCGATTAATAATAATTTTTACCTGCTTTTTTCGTCAGCATGTTCCCTTTCGGAATTTTTTACAGGTTTTTTCATCCATACCAGATTGTTTCCCTGAAAGGCAAATGAATGCATGGAAGCGATTCTGATATCTCCGGGTACAGCGGAGGTGTCTGAATTCCGGGGAACAATAAGGAGAATAGTACTCTTCTGAACCTGCCCGTAAGGTCCCGGTACAATGGAACGCATTCGTTCAAGTTTTTCCTTGTCCACTTTTTTTTCAAAAGAAACAAGAACTTTACTTAATTCCCTGTTTCCGGAAATGGTGCGTTCAGCTACAAATTCGCGGTCATATCCAACTGTTTCAGGTAATGGGGTGATTTTCCAGCCATCGTAGGTAGAAAAGTACCGGTTGATCTCCTGCCTGACAAACTGGTGCATAATATCCTTGCCGCTTCCCATATTCTATCAGTGATCATAACCCGGTATTAAATAAAAAACTATGGTTTTACCGGTGAATATTCCGTTGAAAAATGATAGATAATCAGCAAAAAACAAGGAACACGTTATTTATTTGCCTTGACAGCGAAAAAAATCATGATGCCCGATTCCTCTGCCTGCCCGTTCTGTTCACCTTTCGGCAATGACATAATAGCCCGGAATTCGTTATGTTATGCCCGATGGGACCATTTCCCGGTCTCCAAGGGACATCTTCTGGTAATCCCTTTCCGGCATACTCCGGATTATTTTACACTTGCCGCTGAAGAGAAAGTAGCAATGGTCGAGCTTATTGATGAATGCAGGATTATCATCGAGAATAATTTCACACCGGACGGGTATAACATCGGGTATAATATCGGAAGTGCAGCCGGCCAGACTATTATGCACTGTCATTGTCATTTCATCCCCCGGTACAAAGATGACACCGATAACCCCCGGGGAGGAGTTCGTCGTGTAGTAGTCGGTCGATACTTCAAGGATCCGATGCGTACCAGCAGTTCGTGAACTCCGTTTATAAAAAAAAGCGGCACCCGTTGGGTCAATACTCAACAACCGCCACATCATTGTTGATAACACGAGTAAAGAGCGAAAAATCCGGGCTCGGATCTCTTATGGTGCAGACGGGATATCCTGAAATTATCTTTTTTCAAAAGAAGGTCCGATATTCATGTATTAAACGGAATCCAACAGGATATTACCGGGGATATCCCGGCATCATTAACCTGCAATACTACCGGATGGAGGACCGATCTTTCTTTTGTCCGGATGCCTGAATCCCGGCTTCAAGCGATAGAAATTGCTGGTTTTCAGTGTCTAAATTGACTAATATCCTGCTGGATCAGTCACTTTTTTCACCGAAACGGCTGTCGGACTTCTTTGATACAACCATATCGTTACATCCGGTGAGCCATCCAGCCCTTTCTTCGGGATAACAATCAAAGGCCGATACATAAGGCTTGATGTCGAGCAACGGCGTCCCGTCAAGAACATCGATATCCTCAATAAAGATCTTACAGCCGTTAACAGCAACAAGTCGTACAATTGAGAGGCCGATCGCGTTCGGGCGGCAGGGGGCGCGGGTTGCAAAGATGCCGCGAACAGTTGTATCCAGGAAAGGGGTAACCGTGAGTTGGCAGGACGTGCATTTATGGAATGCATAAATCAGGATGATCCGGGAGAACCCCCCGAGATCCGAAAGTCCTTCTACGTATTCACTGAAGATTTCCAAGGTTCCCTGGACACCCCGGGCTCCGACAGGCTGGACAGGCATACCAGAAATGTCGGTAAAGGGTGACCGGATTATACCAATCGGAGTAAATATGACTTGTGAATTCGAATCCGTGCTCCGTTTCATTCTATCCAGTAATACTGTCATCCTGAAACGAAAAATAGTACCGATCTGGATCCGGGAACGGAAATTTTTTGTTTCCATAAAAATTCCCGTGGATCGAGTGCATTTGCAAAGATAAGACCCAAAAATAAAGGTATTCTGAGATCACGAATATAATACCAAGTCCTTGTCCCAAAATGAAATACTAATAATACGAAAGGTCCCCCGGATCCATGGAAGACCGGTTTTTCCAGAGACGTAGTTTATCCCGTCTGCGTGCCCGATCCGCCATCTGTTATGGTCCTATTAGCGCAGTTTTGCTCCTCCGACATAAAATCCGGTAAACAAGGACTGAAATGAACGAATTCAGAGCATTTCAGCGGGTGTTTCCTTTGAATTCCGCAGTTTTTCGTTTTCCCGAAAAAATACCGTGAGGTAAAATAGCCTAAAATGACCTCCGTTTGCCGAAAGGAAGTCAATTTATGATAAGGGTTCCCGGGCAGAGGCGGTACACCCAGTAAGACTGCTCTCCGACGGAGACTTTGTATCGATGGAAACCTCATTCTGGGGAGTGGTTGGAGAAGATGAAACAACCGACGGGGACGGGGAAACTTCAGAAAGCGGAGTACCAGGTTTCTTTATTCCGGACAGCGGAGCCGTTGATTTGGGAGGGAGCACGGTACCGTCCCGCCCGAGTTCGGTGAGCCCGGTATCGCACACCCGGAAGAATCTCCAGCAGTATTCGGGAGAACAGATCCAGAGTTCACGTGAAATTTCCCGGGACGAAGGAAACATTTTCAGGCCGGCTATCTCCTCGAGTGCCTCCCGTTCCAGCCACTGCAGAGTACAGCGTAGGTACCGCATGCGCATGATCCGGACCTGTGCCAGGATCTCGGGGTTTACAATGGAAAAGTTGCAGGTTAGACCCGGCCCTCGCTCGTAATACCGGACAAGCCCCCGTTTTTTTGCGATCGTCTCAGCTTCTTCCAGTGCTCTCACCGGGTGACGGCCGCGGGTCATGGCAAGCTTCCGGAAATTTTATACTTGCCGTCAGGAACCAGTAGAAATGCCGTGAACACGAGTTCTTCTCCAAAACCATAAATACCTGAGGCCGTATGGATGCCTGGTACCTCGATGGGTACATTGGGTTCCAATTCAACAGCCTCCGGAGTAAACCATCTTTTCTTTTCTATGGTAAATCCTCCCTGACTTTTTTGTTCCGGGACGGAACTCGGATTATCAACGTCTCTATGCCAGGAAATTATCCCGGTACCGGATACTTCTCCAGTCATTATGCGTCAATATATATACGCTTGCCTTATGCAGGAAAAATCCGGTGATTCCGGGATGTTTCCCGGGTTTTTTTGGAAAACCCGGCGCAATTTGTCAAGGAAATACCGGCAAAAATCGGGAGTAAAGAGAAGAGAATTAAATTATGGTTTCCATACCAGATGGTTAAAAGCAAAAGAAGGAATATTTTAACCCCGAATTCTTTCATAAAATCTTTCGTAAATAATACTCCAATTAATAATTATCAGTTCTTGGGGTTTAGCACAGCCTTTGCTCCCGCCATTACGCCACCGTCATAATGGGGTATTCAGATTCATAATGAAATAATGACGATGGCAAATTGTGGTCACTTTTTTTATTTCATTTTTTAGTTAGAAAATTTTAAAATGCTATCGTAATGATAAAAAAAGTTGGACTTTATTGAAACTTTATCCTTTCACAGAACTAGATTTATGAAAAAAATTTAAAAAAATTTAATCGATCCCTACCATCACTTCTGAGGCTTTCATAATCGCATACACCTTAGCCCCTTCCTTCAGGTTCATTTTTTCTGCAGAATGGGTTGTGATGGATGAAACAATCTCGTTACCCCCGGCAATGGAGATGACGACTTCTGTACTTACCGGGCCTTTTTTTACCATTTTGACGGTTCCCGGGATCTGGTTTCGTGCACTGATCTTCATGGTTTTCTCCACGTGTAATTACTACTTCATGCATTTAGATATTTGGCAAGAGGGTGAGAAAAGGATAGAGAAATCCAAGAGTTGTTATCACGGAATCGCAGCGTTATCCGGGGAATTTTTTCCGCAACCGCCATACCATTGAGTGATAGCCATCTCATATTTCCTATTTCACATCCTTTCTCCAGAACTACCGGTCGTGCTCACGTTGACAACTGCATCCCTGCTCCTGGCATATCGGATGGCCTTCCTTCCCAGCGATTGACACCCCGGTTGAGTAGGTACACCCGGTCACCGATCACAAGGGCATCGGCGACGCTATGCATTACCAAAATACAGGGGATCTGAAGATCGGAAACGCATGTTCGGACAGCCTCCTGAACAGATTGTATGCTTTCTGTATCAAGAGCAGTAAACGGTTCGTCGAGCATCAGGAGTCCGGGTTCGATAGCAAGGGCACGTGCAAGAGCAACTTTCTGCTTCTGCCCACCGGACAGGTTGCCGGCTTTTACCCCTCCCAGTCCCTCAATATCCATTACCCTGAGCCAATGATTTACCCGTGAGTGAACGAGATCTTTAGGCTTGTACCGTGCCTTTAAGCCATATGCGATATTCTCTCGTACGGTGATGTGAGGGAAGACTGCCGGGTTCTGTAAAACGTAACCGATATTGCGATCTTCAACCGGCATATCAGTTGCATTTTCAGAATTAAAGAGGAGAGTTCCCTCAAGCCTGATGGACCCGGTGTCCGGTGACAGAAGGCCGGCTATACTATTGAGAACGGTGGATTTTCCCGACCCGTTCTCTCCCATGAGGACAAGGATCTCTCCCGGCTTCACCAGGAGATGAACGTTGAGGGGGAAATCACGGAGCTGTTTATGAAGATCGGCTTCAAGCAAGCGGCACCTCCCGGCTGGCCAGGAACCTGACTGCAATCATGATAGCAAACGAGATGAGTACCAGCAGGATAGAGATCGTGATACCTACGATGAAATTTCCTTCCATACCGACATACACCGCAAGCGGCATAGTCTGGGACACTCCCGGGAGATTACCGGCAAACATGATGGTTGCCCCGAACTCGCCCAGAGCCCTTCCGAAAGTCATGACTGCACCGGATACGAGCCCGCTGGCAGTGAGGGGGATAGTGATGGTCGCAAAGATACGCATCGGTGAGGCCCCGAGCGTTCTCGCGGTATGTTCATATGCCGGATCCATTTGTTCGAAAAGCGATTTTGCCTGCCGTAGGTAGAACGGGGAGGCAACAAAGATCTGGGCCATGATGACAGCTACTGTCGTGAACGCGAGCGTGATACCAAACAGGTTGAGGTATCTTCCGATGAACCCGACCCTCCCATAGAGGACGAGCAGGGCCACACCGGCGACTGCAGGGGGCAGGACCAGCGGGAGATCAATGAGGGTGTCCACGATCATCTTCCCGGGGTACGTAATGCGGGAATGGACATAGGCAAACGGGGTGCCGACAAGGATAACGATAGCCAGAGAGATTATTGATGTAACCAGGCTCAGCCCAAGAGCACTTTGTACCTCCGGGTCCGAGAGGGAAGAGAAGAAGAGTTCCGGAGTTATCCGGAAGAAGAGAGCAGCGACAGGAAGGGCGAGGTAAAGGGTGACCAGAATGATCAGGAATCCTGCACCAATAACCGCCAGGGTGCGTCGAGACTTTTCTGGTTGAAGAAACCAATGTGTCATGAAGAGAAAACAACTGTCCCTGTTCCTAAAATGGAATCTTCTCTTAAAAAAAGGTTAGGAGACCGGCCTGAACCCGTAGTCCTTGAGCATCTGTTGCCCGGCGCCTGATAGCATGAAATCCTCGAATTCCTGTGCCGCCCCGGTGCTACGGGTTTGTTTCAGGACACCGATTGTATAGGTCTGGAGGTAATTATCGGCCTTCGGGATAGTGATCGCAAGGTAAGTGTCTTTTGGGGCTGCAGTGAACGTGGATTCGTAGACAAAGCCGGCGTCCACTTCACCGAGAGATACCTTGGTTGCAACACCGGGTTCTGATGTCTCATAGGTCACGACGTTTTTGAACACGGACGTGTTCCAGTCCTGGTTGTACGTTGATTTTGCCAGGTTTGCAAGTACGGCATAGGTGGCGGTACCGGCCGGTACTGACTTATCCTCCATCGCAATCTTCACTCCGGACTTTGCAAGGTCCGCAAGAGTCAGTATCTTTCCGGGATTGTCTGAAGGGAGGATTACGATCAGGTAGTTGGTTGTCAGGGGTTTGACAGTACTGTTGATGAAATATCCCTCACCCTTGAGGGTGTTAGTATAGGTATTGCTCGCTGATATGAATACGTCAGCATAGGCCCCGTTCTCCACCTGAGTCTTGAGGGCCTGAGTCCCGTCAAGATTGAAGACAGCAGAATGGCCGGGATACGCAGCGGAAAACTGGGTTCCCAGTTTCGTCGACACACCTTTGAGCGAGGCTGCAGTATACACAATTAGTGTTTTTTCAGAAGGAGTATATGTTGGTGCAAGCGTTGTTGTTGGCGAGGCAGCGGTTGTTGTCAAAGGCATGGCAGTGGTTATTGCAGGTGTTGAACCTGCCGTCTGCAGAGGCATCGTTGTTGTGGGTTGGATAGCGGCAGTCGTTTCCGGAGTAACCGGAGAGGGCTGCGATGACGTGCAGCCGGAAAGGAGCATGGTAATAGCCAGGAGTGCACTAACAATACTTACCAGGATAAACCGGTTGAACCGGGAGGGTTTGTTCATACAATATCGTTCCTATATATCAAACGTTGAACGAATGTAAAAGTTTTTCCATTTATTTTTTGTATTTGTTAACTATTTAAGATTAAATATCAGAAACCTTGCGGATGATCCCGAGAACCTGACAACTATCAAAGGTCTGGGGGTTATATTCACATGACCGGGGCTTCTGCTGCCGTTACAGGAATTCATCATCCGGTACTGTTTCTGTCCTGTTTTATTGTATATTCTATATCCTTTTAATGGGTCATAGCACTTACAACACATTAAAGGGAAATCTGAAACCACCCTTACCGGGGCATCGTGATTGTCTCATCCATCACAACCCATTCCGCGGAAAAATTGAACTGAAGGAAGGGGCGAACCTGAATGCAATAATAATAGCATCAGGAGTGATTGGTAAGATCGACTAAATCCTTATTATTTTTCCGGATACCGTACTAATTAAACCGTATCGAAAGAAGGGCATCCAGATATTCCGAGGGATACGCACCTTTGTCCGGGTTGAACCAGACCATGATATCCCTTTTTCCGATAATTGAGTGAATCTCAAGAAGCCCATATTTGTGAATGAGATGTACCAGGCCCGCAGCCGTTTCGCGCACGTAGGAATCCTCACTTCCGAGGAATGCCTGGATATCATCTTTTGTTACCGGGCGGGAAAGCCGGTATTTGCGACCCTCCCAGCAGGGATAAGGCGGGATGGGATCCGGGAATGCTGATATCATGGCTGTGTATTTTTAACGGTTCTTTCTGATAATATAATTCTTGCGCTCAATTCTTACATCTCTACGGGGGGTATTATCCGGAACTACTCATTGTTGACCTCTTCAGCCTATTGTTGCGGTAGAGGGTAAAGCAGTTTTTCCCTGTTTTCAGGAATGTTGAGAAGTGGTATCCAGAGAAAATAAAACAGGAAAAACTACAATTGGAAAAACCGTTAAACTATCTATCAGCATTCAGGAATTCAGCGGTATTTTGCAAAGAGGGATAGTCCGGTGAACACGGTCCATCGATCAGCAGTGATCCTCGTAGGGGGGGAAGCCCGGCGTGCCAGCGGGCAGGAGAAGTACTTCTTCGTGTACGAGGGCAGGACATTCATTCAGCGGCTCATCGATACGCTTGAACAGGTAGTTGACGAAATCATACTTGTGGCTAAGGATCCCGGGCAGTGCAAACGGTTCGCCCACTTGGACGGTATCCGATGCATCACTGACATCCGCCGGGGCATCGGCCCGATCGGCGGGCTCCATGCCGGGGCGCTGGCAGCACACGGCGACACCCTCTTTGTCTCTGCATGCGATATGCCCTGCATCGATGTCGGGGTTGTGCGCTATCTTTTTGACACTTTAGGTACCGCGGATGCCGCGATACCAAGCTGGAATTATGATATGATCGAGCCTCTCCACGCGGTATACAGGAGGTCAGTTCTTTTAGAGTACCTTGAGGAGCACGAGTCCTATTCCCTGCGCCCGATGATCAGGAGTATCAACACCCGTTACGTTGCTGTCGAAGAGTTAAGACAATTCGATCCGACCCTGAAAACATTCACCAATATCAACAAGCATGAGGATCTCGAGCGGATCAATTCGGGTCTCGTCCCCAACCATGAACGGGCATAATACAACCAGATGCTGTTTTTCCGGATACCTTACCCTGTCCGGAATCATGCGGTCGTCACTACCATTGCAGATTGGATTATTTTTGTGCATCGGGGGCGAGTTGAATCTAATGATACCTGACCGAATAAAATGCGAGAAAAAACCCGTTATTCTGAATCAGGAATTACATGAATAGCCGTGGCTTTGACTCCTGCGATCACGGCCATGCCGACACCAAGAGAGAGTTCATCAGAAGACCTGCGGGTTACCAGTGATGTCAGGGGAAAACCGAAGTCAATCGTCACGCGGATAAATGGTCCAAAGGGCACCATCTTAATAATTGTCCCGGCCAGCTGGTTTCGTACACTGGTTTTGGGCAAATCCCCGTCTTTGACTGCGAGAGTAACTTCCTCCGGGCGAATGAACAGGGACACTGGAGTCCCCGGTTTGCTGGAAGTAATTACTTCAAAAACTGCTGTTCCAACCGAAATTTTCGCATGACCCCCGTCATTGGATTCAACGATTCCCTTTACTATCGTATCAATCCCGACAAACCGGGCGATATCCTTGTTTTGTGGATGGTAAAAAATATCCTGGATTGAACCCACCTGTACAATCCTCCCCCCCATAATGACCGCAATCCTGTCAGCAAGGCGCTGCCCCTGGATCATATCATGGGTGGAAAGGATGATGGTGGTATGAAAATGCTGGTGGATGCGCCGGATAAGATTTTCAATCATTTCCGTATTGACGGGATCAAGATTCGCTGTCGGTTCGTCCAGGATGAGGAGTTCAGGTCGGGTTACCAGAGCCCGTGCAATCGCCACGCGCTGCATCTCTCCCCCGGAGAGAGTAACTGCCCGCCGGTCTGAAAGGTGTGAGAGCCCGACGATATCCAGTGCCTCCCGGACACGGGTCCCGATCTCAATCTTCTCAACCCCCCGGAACTTCAGGCCGAAGGCAACATTGCCGGCAACCGTAGTGTTCAGAACGGAAGGTTTCTGGAACACCATCGCCATGCGCCTGCGGATCGATAGCCGGATCTGATTCGTTGCTGCCGTATCTGTACCGTCAAAAAAAATCTTCCCCGCTGTAGGGTTATCAAGAAGATCGATGATCCTGAGCAGGGAAGTCTTACCGCTCCCGCTTGGACCTATCAGGGTGAAGATCTCACCGGGTCTGATCTCAAGATCGATGGCATCGAGGATGTTCCTCGTGCCTGCCCTCCGAAAAAGACCTGATATCCGGATCAAGAGCGCGGACCCCCGAGTACCCACTGCGAATCAAAAGATAAGCCTGCGGTAATGAGATTCATGATCACCACAACAATGAGGGAGATAACGAGCAGGATGATACCAAGGGCTATGGAAAACCCGAAATCCCCAAGGCCCGTCTGGAGCGCAATCGTAGTTGTCAGTACCCGGGTCTGGCCGAGTATGTTGCCGCCGATCATCATCGCAACACCCACTTCGGAGATCGCCCTCCCGAACGCGAGGACAACCGTACTGAGGATGGCATACCGGGCTTCTTTGATGATCTGCACAACCTTCTGAAACCCGGTTGCCCCGAGCGAGACGAGCGTGTCGCTGATATTTTTATCGATACTGCCCAGCGCCGAGATGACAAGGCCTGTTGTGATAGGAACAATCAGTACCGTCTGGCCCAGGATCATTCCTTCCGGGGTCCAGAGGAGACCAAAGAATCCGAGAGGGCCGCTCCGGGAGATCAGGAGGTAGATCACAAGGCCTACGACGACGGTAGGGACCGAATAGAGGGTCTGGATGAGAACAATGAGCACTCGTTTGCCCGCGAAGTCGTGAAAATGGATGAACGCTCCCAAGGGAATGGACATGCAGGCAGCGAGAATCGTTGCTATAAGGGAAACGTACAGCGAAAGTGCAGCAATCTGCATAACGTCCGGGTTGAGAGTTACGATCAGGTGGATAGCCTGGGAAATTCCGGAAGTGATAGTGCTCATACCTGTCTCCTCGTCAGATTTCAAAACTGATCACAGGATTACGTTAAAAAACGGTATATTCCAGTGAAAAGTTTAATCCTTATAATCAACGTTAAGTTATTTTAATCATTATCCAACGATCATAC
>Ga0182021_10000528_pt1 | contig 41147 bp, 29 predicted proteins | sample 612E3MmetaG_FD_120493 | JGI IMG/M metagenome (GOLD analysis project Ga0182021, IMG submission 120493) | Permafrost microbial communities from Stordalen Mire, Sweden - 612E3M metaG (Illumina Assembly) | ecosystem: Environmental > Terrestrial > Soil > Wetlands > Permafrost | place: Sweden...
CGCGGGTCCATACGGGAGAGGAACTTGGCGTTGATGAGGCGTCGTGGCAGAGAAGAAAAGCCTGCCGCGTAAGCACCTGAAATCAAAGGGTCGCGGAAGGAGTTCCTTAGAAGGCGGCTGCGGACAGGATTGCCCGCCCCACAAAACAGGTAAAACTTCGGCCGCACTGCACTAGTTAAGACCAATTCCGCCTTCAGTTAGGACACTCGAAACGCCCGCCAGCCTTACTCACAACCCCGCGATCTGCCTGTAGATCGGCTTCAGCGCGGGGTAGAGCGCCTGGTACACTTTGTGCCCCTTTTCGTAAAAGGCCACATCGCCGGCGCTGGGGGAGACCGACTCGGTCTCGCGGATGGCGGCGCGGCACACTTCCGGCACGGAGGCGTACTCGCCCGTTCCCGTGAGCGCCAGCAGTGCGGCGCCGTAGGCCGAGCCTTCCTGGGTTTCGAGCGTTACCACGCGCTTGTTCAGGACGCCGGCCAGCAACTGCCGCCAGAAGGCGCTCCTCGAACCGCCGCCGGAGGCCCTCACACTGGTCGCCTCGACGCCCAGCGCTTCGACGATGTCCAGGCAATCGCGCTGGCTGTAGGAGACGCCCTCGATCACCGCGCGGATCAGGTCGGCGCGTGTATGGCGGGCTGTGAGACCAATCCAGCCGCCGCGCGCGGTGGCATCGAGGTGCGGGGTGCGCTCGCCCATCAGGTACGGCAGCCAGAAGAGCCCCTGTGCGCCGCGCGGCGACTGGGCGGCTTCGGCGGTCAGGGCATCGTACTCCGCGCCGGGCGCAAGCTGGTTGCGGAACCATTGCAGGCTCAGGCCGGCCCCCTGCGTTACGCCCATCACGTGCCACTTGTCGCGCACCGCGTGGCAAAAGGTGTGGACGCGGCCGGCCGGATCGTAGGCCACTTTCTCCATGTGGGCGAACACCACGCCGGAGGTGCCCAGCGTGCAGGAGACGATTCCCGCCTCCACGATGCCATTGCCCACGGCGCTGGATGCCTGGTCCCCGCCGCCGCCCACCACCGGGGTGCCGGCCTCGAGTCCGGTGAGGTCCGCCACCGCGGACGCCACTTGTCCCGTCACTTCGCTCGACTCGTAGCATTTCGGCAGGATGCCGCGGTCGAGGCCGAGACCGTCCATCATGTCGAACGACCATCGGCGGTTGACCACGTCGAACACGGCGGTGCCAGACGCGTCGGAGACTTCAGTCGCGAACTCGCCCGTCAGCTTGAAGCGCACGTAGTCCTTGGGCAGGAGCATGTTCCGCACGCGCTCGAAATTTCGCGGCTCGTTATCGCGGACCCACAACAGCTTGGGCAGGGTGAAGCCGGTGAGCACGGGGTTGGCGGTGAATCTGAGGATGTTGTCGCGGCCAATTTTAGCATTGACGGCGTCCACCTGCGCCTGGCTGCGCTGGTCGCACCAGATCAGCGAGGGGCGGATCACGCGGCCGCCGCCGTCGAGAATCACCAGCCCGTGCATCTGCCCGGAAAGGCCGATGCCCTTTATCTGGCGGCCCGCCACGCCGGCCTGGGCCAGCACGCCGCGTATGGCTGCGACGCAGGCGTCCCACCAGTTTTCGGGGCGCTGCTCGGCCCACAGCGGGCGCTCCATCCGCATGTCTTCGTGAGGAGATGTATAGCCCGCGCGAACCGTGCCGTCCGCGTCTACCAGGAGCGCGCGCGAGCCTCCGGTGCCGATGTCGATTCCCAGCCACATAGAGTTTTATGGTGGCATAAATGAAGGTTCCCTGTACGTGGTATTGTCATCTTTCCGGTATGAAGCTGCGGCCCGTTTTAGACCCCGAGTTCGTCCCGGCCTCTCTCTGGAACCGGGCCTATCGCGCCCGCGTGAAAGAGAGCGGCGGCGGCCGGAACCTGGCGATTGCGCTCGAACGCAGCGATGGCTCCGTCTCCGTGTTCCGCACCGCGGTGCTGCCCCACGAAGGGACCAACGTGGCCGTCAACCATCGCTACGTCGAGCGGCTGCTGAAGTTCCTGTTGTGGCAGAAGGGCGGATACCGCGTCACCATCGGGGGGGATGCGCGCATCGCCGACTACCTGCGCAGCGTGTACGCGCCGCAAGGCGCGCGCGCCTTCGACTACCACTTCATGGGCGAGCGCGTGTACGGGCGGCCCATGGCCATCGCGAACACCTCCTTCGACGCCGCCCCCGTGGAAAGCGAGACCACCGCCCCACTCGGCCGCCACCTGGACGGCTTCCGCATCGGCTTCGACCTGGGCGCCAGCGACCGCAAGTGTGCCGCCGTCGCCGATGGCAAGGTGGTCTTCAGCGATGAGGTGGCATGGAACCCCAGCGCGCAGGCCGATCCGCAATACCATTTCGACGGCATCCACGATTCGCTGAAGCGGGCCGCCGCCCACCTGCCGCGCGTCGATGCCATCGGAGGCAGCGCCGCGGGGGTCTACGTCGATAACCAGGTGCGCGTGGGGTCGCTCTACCGCGCCGTGCCGCCGGACGTGTTCGATAGCCGCGTGCGGCGCCTGTTCTTCGAGTTGCAGGCGGCCTGGGGCGGCATCCCCTTCCAGGTGGTGAACGATGGCGAGGTGACCGCGCTGGCCGGCTCCATGGCGCTCGGCGACAACGCCGTGCTGGGCGTCGCCATGGGCAGCAGCCTGGCCGCCGGGTTTGTCACGCCGCGCGGCGCCATCACCACGTGGCTGAACGAGCTGGCCTTCGCGCCCGTGGATTACCGCGAGGACGCGCCGGCGGATGAGTGGTCGGGCGACGGCGGCGTGGGCGTGCAGTACTTCTCGCAGCAGGCTGTGCGGCGTTTGCTCGAGCCGGCGGGCATCCATCTGCCAGCGGAGGCGCCCCTTCCCGCCATGCTCGAGAGGGTACAGGAGCTGGTAGCGGCCGGCGACGGCCGCGCGCGCAAGATCTACGAGACCGTCGGCGTCTGGTTCGGCTACAGCATCGCCCACTACGCCGATTTCTACGGCTTCCGCAACCTCCTGGTGCTGGGCCGCGTGCTGTCGGGCGAAGGAGGCAACCTGATTCTCCATCTGGCGGAGAAGGTCCTCAAGGAGGAGTTCCCCGAAGTGGCCGAGCGCATCCGTTTTCACATCCCCGATGAGAAGGAAAAGCGGCACGGCCAGGCCATCGCGGCCGCGAGTCTGCCGGCAATTCGAGTCAAGGAGACCAATCATGCGGTTTCATAATCCCACCGCGGACCTCTTCGTTCCCGATGGTTTGCCATCCGAAGCCGCCCTGGCGCGCACCACCCACCTGGCCATCTCCGCGCATCAGGACGACATCGAGATCATGGCTTACCACGGCATCGCCGAGTGCTTCGGCCGCAAAGACAAATGGTTCACCGGCGTGGTAGCGACCAATGGCGCCGGCAGCCCGCGCTCCGGCATCTACGGCGACGCGACCGACGAAGAGATGCAGCAGGTGCGCCTGGTGGAGCAGCGCAAGGCGGCCTATGTGGGCGAGTACGCCTGCCAGATCCAACTCGGTTTCACCAGTTCTCAGGTGAAAGACCCTCGCGAAGGCGCGCTAGTCGAGGACCTCCAGCAGATCTTGCGCGCGGTCCGGCCGAAGTTCGTCTACCTGCACAACCTGGCGGACAAGCACGATACCCACGTCGCCGTGGCGCTCCGCTCCATCGCGGCGTTGCGCGCGGTGCGCCCGGACGTGCAGCCCACGCGCGTCTACGGCTGCGAGGTGTGGCGCGATCTGGACTGGCTCCCCGACGAGAGCAAGCAAGCCCTGCCGGTCTCCGCGCGCTCCAACATCGCCGCCGCCCTGGTGGGCGTCTTCGACTCGCAAGTGAGCGGCGGCAAGCGCTACGACCTGGCTACCGCCGGCCGGCGCCTGGCGCACGCCACCTACTACGCCTCCCACGGGACCGACCAGGAGAGCGCTCTCAGCTTCGCCATGGACCTGACGCCCCTGGTGGAAGACGCCACTCTCCCGGTGGCGGATTACGTCCTGGCTCTTGTCGACCGGTTCCGCGCGGATGTCGAGACGCGGCTCAACATGCTGGGCCGGTGACCGCGCTGCGTCACGCCGGTTAGGATTGCAGCCGGCCCAGCAGCAGTTTGCCGTTCCGGATCTTGGTTTCGTAGCGGTCCAGGGGGCGCGGGGCGGGTCCAGCGAGGACCTTGCCATCCAGGCCGAATAGCGAGTTGTGGCACGGACACACGAACGCGCTTCGGGCGTCGTCCCAGTGGTAGGCGCATCCCAGGTGGGTGCACTGCGAGCCAAACGCGATCGCCTGGCCGCCGGGGCCGCGCACCGCCCAGGCGGTATCCCTTTCGTTGGTGACCTTCCAGCCGTCGGTGCGGTTGTGGCGGAAGACCAGCTCCACGGGACGGTCGCCCGCCAGGGTGGACACATCGCCCGCCTCCACCCAGGGGTCCTCTTGGTGCGTCTTGGGTGGAAAGAAGAGGTATACGATAGCCGGCACACCCAGCGCGGCGGCGACGGCGCCCCACATGGCGTAGATCGCGCCGGTCAGGACTGTGCGCCGCAATGGCGCCGGGCTTTCTTCGGATGCTGGCATGCCCTCAGAATGCGAATGACAGGCTGGTGTACCCGGTGTTGGCCTGATAGTTCAGGTTCGGATTCAGATTGAATTCCTGGCGGTAGCCGTAGTATTGATAGCCCGCGTTCCAGCGAATCCGCTGGTTGATCTTGAGCGAGACCCTGGCGGAGGGCGACTGGAACGTCAGGGGGAACGTCTGCACCACCTGGAAGACCGGGCGCGACGAGCCGATACCCGCCCCGGCGGCGGTGGCGCGGCCATCGCCAGTGTCCTGGACGCGCGTCAGGCCGGCGTAGATTTCGACGCGGTCCTTCACCGTGAAACGAATTCCCGAATACACCGTGTGCATGTTGCTGAAGAACAGCGACTGCTCGCCGGTGATCAGAGTGCCGGGCGCGATTCTGTAGGCAATGCCGCCGGCCGTGTTCAGGTGCATTTTGGAATAGCCGGCGTCGATGGAAAACCAGGGGCGCGGCGTCCACGATCCGTTGCCCGCGTAGCGCCGCGAGTGGGAAGCCATGGTGGATAGCAACACGGAGTTGTTCTCGTAATCCGTGTCGGCGGTGGCCAAGGCCTGGAAATTGCGCGTGCGGTATTGCAGGCGCCCATTCATGCTGTTGTAGTGGCGCGGCGCCACCGGCGTAAAGGGTCGGTTGGAGCGGCCAATCTCACCGCTCAATTGCACCGTCAACGGTTGCACGGGGTGCAGCCGCACACCGAAATTGGTGGCGTTCAGGATGTCGGTCTGCTGCGCCGGAACCAACGCGCCGTTGACGATTTCCGTGGAATCGATGTAGCGGTCCGAATAGTGATACGCGGCGAAAAGGCCCACCATTTTGACCCATTGATAGTTCAGCGTGGTGTCGTTCGAAATGGTCCGCACGTCCAGGTAGTTGTAGGTAATCAGTTGCGTCGGCGCCCCGGGGCTCAATTGGGCGAACCTGTCCTCGCCTTGAGTCCGCGCGTTGTAGAACGCCGTGCTGTTGACGATATTCAACTTTTTGGTGGGCGTGAACACCAGGTTCAGATTCCCCGTGGCGACCGGCCGCTGCGCGTTTCCCAGGTTGATGGCGCGCGTGGTGGTGGCGCTGCCGGCGGCGGTCAGGAAGGTTTCGTCCAGGACGAATGCCCTTCGCCCCGACGTATAGGTGAAGCGGCCGTTCCAGTTGAACCAGTCGCGAGTGTTCTGGAAGAGAGACACCCGCCAGTATGGGTTGGTCCCGTGGTTGGGATCGGCTTTGGTCAGCGACAGCAAGTTGGCGTTGGCGGTGGTGGGAAAGCCCGGAACACCCCCCGGGGCGGCGGTGAAGCCGCTGTCTTCCTGGTAGTCCTCCCACCCGCGCGTCCAATTCACGCGAATGCCCAGGATTTGGAACTCGCTGCCCACGCGATACTCGTTCCAGCGGCGGCGCACGTCGAGCAACTGAATCCCCGTGCGTCCCTGCTCCGTGGTATACGCCGGCCCGAGTTGCGAGCTGCCGGTATAACCGAAGAAGAACTGGTACTTGGACTGCGGAAACAGCGTGAAATTGTGGTCCTGCATCTGGTAGGTGGTGTCCGTCAAATGAAAACTGACGCCGCCATCCGAGACTAGGCCGGGGTTGTAGTAGTCGTTCCTACGCCAGTACAATTCGTAGCGGTAGAGCCGGTTGCGGTCGACGCGCAGGCGGGCGGATTCGTAGGGATCTCCCTCCAGGCCAAGCGTGGTCAGGCTGAGCTGGTCGAACAACGTGCCGTGGCCACTCTTGGAAGCCACCAGCATCGAACTGTTGAGCAACCGGACGCCATCGCCGTAATTGACGGTGCTGCGGTACTGATTCACGCTGCCGCCCACGGTATGGAACCGGTAGCCCAGCTCGAAACTGTCGGCCACGTTGAAGTTGCCGCTGTTTTCTCCCTCCGCGGGGCCGGCGGGCGTGGGCGAAGGAGCCACCGGCGGCTGCGCCGGAGCGAGTGACGCGAAAAGCGAAAAGCACAAAACGGAAGTGAATTTGCCTCTATTCATGCGCGTCGCCTCGACTAGCGGAAGAACCTAAGATCGGCGTTGGAGCCGTGAATCTTCACGTGACAGTTGACGCAGCCCTGGTAGACCGGACTGTTCATGTTGTGGGGCACGGGGAACTGCACCCTCACCCCGTTGGCCTCGCGGCCCATGTTGCCGGCCCCGTTGTGGCACTCCAGGCACAGCGTGAACACCACCGGCCGCGTCAGCATTCGCGAGTTGGCGCTGCCGTGCGGAACATGGCAGGACATGCAGCCATCCACGCGCAGCGGCGCGTGCTCGAACACGAACGGCCCGCGCTTGTCGGCGTGGCAATTGATGCAGGGCTCTTCGTTGGCTTTGGCGGTTTCGACATGCCGCGGCCGCGCTCCGTTGGCCCAGGTCGGCTGGAACGATCCGTGCGGATTGTGACAATCCGTGCAGTTCATGAAGCCTTCGTTCACGCGGTGCTTGAACGGCATGGAAAATTGCGCGCGGACGCTCAGATGGCAGCCTTCGCACAACTCTGTCTGCTTCCTGGCCAACAGCTTCTGCGGCGTGGCGGCGTGGTGAATGGAGTGGCAACTGGTGCAAACCACGTCATTCAAGGTGTGCGACGAGCGGCGGATGTTGGCGCGCGAAAGCGTCTGGCTGTGGCATTTCAAGCACGCGTCGAGCACTTGCTGCCTGGAGATTTTGGTGAAAGAAACGATGCTGCCCTTGGCGCCGAAGCTCTCAATGTGATTGCCGCCCGGGCCGTGGCAGCCTTCGCAGCCGGTGTTCTCCGGCGCCTCTTTACCCGAGGCGACGCTCTTGTAGTGCGGGTTCTTGTAGAAGTTATTCCACATCTCGGCGTGGCACTTCTTGCAGGCCTCGCCGCCAACAAACTTGTCGGCACCCGCCTTGTCCTGCGCCCCGGCGATGCCGCCGCAGAACAGCAAGCCGATCCAGACAATGGAACGATTGCGGAAAGCGTTCCCCGTCACATCCACCCCCTCCACAACCGATTCCCGCGGGCGGGGTTGGGCGCATGCCTCCGGCACACTCCTTCGGCCCCGGCCAACTTCCGCGGCGTCCGGTTTACATTCAGTTGATTTGAGAAAAGCCGATTCTCACGGCATAACTTCAACCCAACAGCTAACCCCTAAAGACAGACACCTCTCTGATGGCAGAATAACCACTCCGGATTCGACTGTCAATGTCTTTTTCGCGGGTTTGGTAATCGGCACCACGGTGGCCTGCCCTCGCCGACGCCCCGGGCAGCGGGACGCGGCGAGCCTCGCTCAGCCGTGGAAAGGCGGTACCGCCTGCCCCACCACCGGATGCGCAACCGCATTTGCGGAATTAGTGCAGTTTCGTGGGGCGGGCAATCCTGCCCGCAGCCGCCTTTCAGGCGGCTTTTTCGCGTCGTGCTCAAGTCTTCGCAGCCAGAGTCGCCGGCTGAAAGCCGGCTGCAGCCACGATTGGCTGCCCCACAGTTACTCTGCTTGCCGCGGACCATTACATACCAACCTGCCGGAGCCGGATCGCCTCCCGGCCTTCGTGGCGGTTCCGGGCGTGACCGCGCCGCTCAGTTCTTCTTCTGCCCGACGTCGCCACAATCCGCGCCGAGCCACTTGGTGGTCCATTCCATCTTGACGTTTCCGCCCCGGCCGCCCTGGGAGGTCATGACCATCGATCCCTTGGTGTTCTCACGGTTGATCACTTCCACCTGCACGTCGCCACTGGTCTTCATGGTTGCCGAGGTGCATTCGATGTGAATTACCTGCTTGCTGCCGGTCGAGGTGACGAAGGTTCGCGTGCAGGTCTGCTCTTTGGAGCCTATGTTGGCGGAGGAGAACGCTTCATTCATGGTTTCCCTGGTTACGCAGTGCCTGGTGGCCGTCCCCCGGCCTCCGCGCCCCGCCATGGCCGCTTCCATTTTGGCGCGCTGCTCGGGCGTCAGTCTGGCCAGCGCTTCGGCTGGAATCATGGACGCAATGTCCGTCTGGTTGTTCAACGTGGTTTCCCAGAGGCCAAGTTTGACGTCCATGGGAACCGGGTCGACCGCCCAACCGGCCATGGGCGTCAAAAAGGCTATCGCCAGCAGGATCCGTGTCTTCACTTGAACTCTCCTGATAGAAGCTTCTCTCTTCGAATCGGAAACGCGTCGATTCATTCTGTCTCAAAAATCCCACCGGAGCAAGCCGGGTCGTCCCCCTTCCCGCGCCTTGCTAAAATCTGATATCCGCATAAGGAGGATACTGGTGGGTTTGAGAATGCACGCGGGGACGACCATTCCACTGGCGGCGCTGCTTCTGGCGGCGTCCGCGCAGGCACAGCCGCCGGGCCGCAGCGACCCTTCCTTCTCGCAGCCGTCGCTGGCCCCCGGCGTGGACTACGTCGTGCCCGCCGAGGCGGATATTAAAGCCACCCTCGACCGCGTCCGCGACTACTTCGTCCGATCCACTCAGTACCGCATCGTAGACGCCCGGACGGGACAGCCCATCACCGACCTTTCGCGGCCTGTCCGGACGGCCGCTCTCGACTCGCGCGGAGGCCAGTTCAACGACTGGGACTATCCCATGGGCGTGGTGCTCGCCGGAATGCTGCTGGCCACGGAGGTGACCGGCGACTCGCGCTATCAAGACTACACCCTCAAGAACTTCGACTTCGTATTCGACCACGTGGACTACTTCCGCCGGCAGGTGGCCGAGTTCGGCCCGCCGTCGCATGGCTTCAGACAACTGCTGGACACGCGCTCGCTCGACGATTGCGGCGCCATCGGAGCGGCCCTCATCAAGGCCTACGCCAAGAAACAGGATCCGCGCTACCGCGCCACCATCGACGCCATCGCCGACTTCATCGCGCACAAACAGATGCGCATGCCCGACGGAACCCTCGCCCGGGCGCGCCCGCTGCCGGTCTCGCTTTGGGTCGACGACGCGTATATGAGCATTCCGTTCCTGGCGCAGATGGGGCGGCTGACTGGCGATCGAGCCTGGTTCGACGACGCCGCGCGGCAGGTGATCCAGATGGCCCAGCGGCTCCAGGATCCCGTCACCGGCTTGTACCGCCACTCCTGGTACGAAAACAACGAGCACCCGGCATTCTATTGGGGCCGCGGCGCCGGGTGGGGGCTGATGGCGGCTGCCGAACTGCTAAGCGTTTTGCCGCCGGACCATCCCAGCCGCCCCCGCGTGTTGGAGATCTTCCAGCGCGGGGCGCGCGGAGCTGCCTCCGTCGAAAGCGGCGCCGGGATGTGGCACCAGTTGCTCGACAAGAACGATAGCTACCTGGAGACCTCGGCCTCGGCCATGTTTACGTTTGCCATCGCGCGCGGTGTCAACCGCGGCTGGCTGTCTCCCGCCTATGCGCCGGTCGCTCAAACCGGGTGGCAGGCGGTCTCGGGGCGCGTCCTTCCCGATGGCCGCATCGAGGGCATCTGCGTCAGCACCACCGCCGCTTACGACTCGGTCTACTATTACAACCGCCCCACCGACCTCGGCGCCATGCAGGGCTACGGCCCGGTTCTGATGGCCGGCGCGGAAGTCATCGCCATGCTCCGCTCGTTCGACATCTCTCGCACACTGAATACGTTCCACTACAAGGCGCGGACGCCATAGCCCGCAGCGCAGGCACCCGTGCCTGCCGGGCCCAGAGGGCACCCCCGACTTCTCGGGACGCTCTTTGGCGCGCGTCCGGCGGCGTCCCGATGAGTTGGACGAGTTGGAGGGGCTGTTGGCGCAGTGCGCTAAAATCGGCATTCTGGAGGGGTGAACGCCGTGAATCCTCGAATCGTCTTCGCTTTCTTTCTGCTGCCCTTGCTCGCCATGGCGCAAGGCCAGGCGTCGTCTCCGGTGTCGGGTGTCGACACCGCCGCCATGAACCAGTCCGTCGACCCGTGCGTCGACTTCTACCAGTACGCCTGCGGCAACTGGATCGCCAAGAACCCGCTCCCCTCCGACCGCTCCCGCTGGGGGCGCTTCGGCGAGCTGCAGGACCACAACGAAACCGTGGAACTCGGCCTCCTCGAAAGCGCCGCCGTGGTGAAGCCCGGACGCGACGCCATCGACCAGAAGATCGGCGACTACTTCGCCAGTTGCCTGGACACCGCGACCATCGAGAAGAAGGGCCTGGCGCCTCTCAAGCCCGAGCTGGACCGCATTCAGGCCATGAGCCATGAGCCGGACGTGGTGGCCGAAATCGCCCACCTGCACCGTTTGGGCGTCGGCGCGCTGTTCCTGTTTGGCGCGGCCCCGGATGCCAAGGATTCCAGTCGCACCATCGCCACGCTTCGCCAGGGCGGACTCTCGCTGCCCGACCGGGAATACTACCTGGCGGCCGACGCCAAGTCCGTCGAGATCCGCCAGCGCTTCGAGCAACACATCCGGAACATGTTCCAGCTTGCCGGCGACCCCGCCGACACGGCGGCCTCCAAGGCGCGCATGGTTCTCGACCTGGAAACCACTCTCGCCAAAGCGTCCATGGACAAGGTGTCCCTGCGCGATCCCGACAAGACCTACCACATCGTCACCCGGCAGCAGCTTGTGGCTCTCTCCGCGGGCTTCGATTGGAACAGCTATCTCAAGGCCGTGGGCGCGCCGGCCTTCGACACCCTCAACATAAGCCAGCCGGATTTTCTGAAGCAGATCGCCGTCGCCCTGCCATCCCAGCCCATTACCGCGTTTCAGGCGTACTTTTCCTACCATCTGCTGCGCGCGGCCGCTTCCGACCTGCCGCCGGCGTTTGAGAACGAGAACTTCGATTTCTGGCAGCGCTACCTGTCGGGCGTCAAGGAGCCGCGCCCGCGCGCCAATCGCTGCGCCGTCGCGGTCGACAACAATCTCGGCGATTTGCTCGGGCAGAAGTACATCGAGGCGGCTTTCGGCGCCGACGCCAAGGCCCAGATCACGCGCCTGGTGGAGGCCCTCGACAAGGCCCTCGAGAGCGACATCCGCACGCTTCCGTGGATGTCCGACACCACCAGGAAGGCGGCCATCGTCAAGCTGCACGCCTTCACTAACAATGTCGGCTACCCGAAGAAATGGCGCGACTACAGCAAGGTGACCATCGTGCGCGACGATTTCTGCGGCAACTCCGTGCGCGCTTCCGAAGCCATCTACGACCAGCGCATCGTGAAGATCGGCCAGCCCACCGACAAGACAGAGTGGTACATGACCACCCCCACCGTCAACGCTTTCTACAACTCGCAGAATAACAGCATCAACTTCCCGGCCGGCATTCTGCAGCCGCCGTTCTTCGATCCCAAGCGCGATGCCGCCCTCAACTATGGCGGCATCGGCGCGGTGATCGGCCACGAAATGACTCACGGTTTCGACGATCAGGGCCGTAAGTTCGATGCCGACGGCAACCTGCGCGACTGGTGGACCCCGCAGGACGGCGCCGAGTTCGAGAAGCGCGCCGCCTGCATCGCCGATGAGCACTCCAGCTTCACCGCCGTGGACGACGTGAAGCTAAACGGCCGCTTGACGCTAGGCGAAAACACCGCCGACAACGGCGGCGTCCGCGTCGCCCTGATGGCCCTCGAGGACACCCTGAAAGGCACGTCGGACAAGGTCGAGGGCTTCACGCCCGAGCAGCGCTTCTTCCTGGGATTCGCGCAGGTCTGGTGCGAGAGCATGTCGCCGCAGGAAGCCCGCCAGAGGGCCATGACCGATCCGCACTCCCCCGGCCGCTACCGCGTGAACGGCACGGTTCAGAACATGCCCGAGTTCCAGAAAGCGTACGCCTGCAAGGCCGGCCAGCCCATGGTCGCCGCCAACGCCTGCCGCGTGTGGTAGTGGCGCGGGCCATCGTTGTTACCACTTTCGGGCGGCTATTCCAACGTCTTCAATATCCGCTTGATGAGCGAGTGCCAGAAGCCGCCCCCGATCAGTAAATCGTCTTCAGTTCCAGGACCACCGTTTCGAGCGGCTGGTCGGCCAGGTTTTCGATCTTCTGTCGGGAGGGGCCACTCCAACTGAAAGCCCCCAGCTTGTGCTGCGCTGCCTCGGCCTCACCTTCGGGCGAGGTTATGCGCGCGTTCAGATCCGTCATGCAAACCACCAGGTGGTTGAGGGTGTACTCGTGCATCGGCACGCTCTGCCGCGGACCCACTTTCAGGCGGAGAACCCGAACCTGGCTGTTCTCGAATTCCACCGTGAAGTTCTTGGGAGCGACGCGCAGCGGGTCGAGAGCGGTACCCGCCACCTTGCCGGGATATCCCGCCTTCTTGATTGCGATGATCACACCCATCGGGCCGTTGGGCCGTGGATCGACCCTGGGGGTGGGCAAGGGTCCCGAATAGTGAAATCCGCTCGGCGGGCTCCATTTGATCGTGTCCGGCTCCCACATCAGGTCCTCCACCGTGCCGTCCAGGTAGGTGAGCCTCTCCCCGCCGGTGCGGAAGTAGATCAGTACGCGATTCAGTTTGTGGTTATGCCAATTGTGGCCGGCCTCACCGCACCGTGCCCGATCCGGAGGAGGCAAGGTCGCGCAGGCCTGGGGAAGGTCGGTTGCCGGATCGCCGGCGCCCGGCCACGGCTGCGGCGGATTGACCACCAGTTGGTCATTCTCGAAGAGAACGGTGAAGCCCCGTACTCCCGGCACGGGCGCCCCTGGTCCGGCAAACCACTGCGCTTTTTGGGGTGGCGAGCCTGAGCTTTGGCCGGCCAGTTGAGCTCCCGCCAGAACCAGCGGAAGGCTAAGCGTGAACACCCGTTTCGTGAGCGATGCAAGGAGTCGCATTGGGCCATTGTAGGCCTTGCCGCTAGCGAGTGGCAATTCTCCGCCGAAGCAGCGGGCGGCCGGCGGCCCCCCAACGAACTCCATGCGCCCCGGCCAGGCGCCGCCGTTGGCGCTGTCAGGCCTTCAGGTAGGGCTTCAGATACGCGTCCAGCTCTTTGCGGATTTCCTCGATGGACAACTGTAGCCCGCGCGGCCTGGCGCCTCCGCCCCCACCACCGCGGCCTCCCGCCGCCCCGGCCGCCGGCGCCGCCGTGCGCAGCTTGGTCCCAGGCTTGAACACTCCCCGCGCGATCATGATGTCCACCGAGCTGACCGGAGTGATGCTGGCGAACGCCTGGATCCTCCCGAACATGTCGAACGCCTCGCGCTTCTTCCCCTTTTGCCACAGGTCGAACGCAGCCGCAAAAACGTCGGCCAGATCGACGTACGGGCAGGCCCCTGAGAATCCCCGCTCCATTTCCAGGATCATGGTGGCGGCTCCGCCTCCGGAGAACACCTTCAATTGATCGCCGGTCCTCTGGCGCAGTTCCGCGACGCGCTCGAGGGGGTTGCCCGTTTCGTCCTTGACATAGCGGAAAGTGGGGATCGTCTTGAACATCTCCACCAGCAGATCCACGCTGAAGGTCCCGACGGCCTGCGCAAAGAAAGGAAGTCTCGTGATGCTTCCGACCTTCTGATAGTAGGCCAGGATTGTCTTTTCGTCGCTCACTCCCGTCGGGGGGAGCGACACGATGGCGTCCGCTCCCAGCTTCTCGGCCTGCTGGGCGTATCGCGTGACGGTGTCGAGATCCGTGCCTTGCACGCCGATCACCAGCGCCGTCTTCCCGCCTTTGCCGGAAGAGAGGATCGCCTCGGCGCCGTCCAGCCTTTCCTTTTCGGACATGGTGTTCCAGCCACTGGCGTTCTGGGGCCACATGAGGCCATGCACGCCCCCGCGATTGCAGAACTTGGTTTGAGCGGCGAGGCCCTCGAGGTCGATCTTGTCGTCCGGAGTGAAAGGCGTAAATCCAATCGGAAAAAGCCCGCGCAATGGCTTGCCGGCGGTGGCAGCACCCCAGCCGGTGTTCGAAATCGCCAGGGCGGTTGCCCCCAGGCCCATCGTCCGCAGGAAGTCCCGCCTGCCGGAAGTCGTAATGCGATTCGTCATATGACCCTCCCTACTTCAACTTGCTCAAAATCCGGTCTTCGATCCAGTGCTCGTCCCACCACTCGCGCGGGTTCACCTGTACGCCGTCGATCTGCATGCTGAAGTGTACGTGAACGCCGCCCGCCAGGCCCGTCGAGCCGGCAATGCCCATGGTCTGCCCCTTCTTGACCATGTCGCCAACCTTCACATCGATCTTGCTCATGTGCCCGTAAATGGATTGCAGCGAGTAACCGTGGTCCACCACGACGCAGTTCCCGTAAATGCCCAGGTCCGAGGCCCAGGCCACGCGTCCGTCATTCGTGGCGTTCACCGGTTCGTTCTGCACGTCCGACAGATCGAAGCCCAGGTGCACCTGCTGGTCTACCTGCTTGCCATGGGAGATGTACTTGCGGACGTCCGCGAACATCGATTCTTCCTTGCCCCAGTGCAGGAACGGGCCGCTCCACAAGATCTTCTCTTCGGTCTTGAAGCGCAGATCGGCGAGTTGCTGGTTGTTCTGGCGCCGCATCTCGTTGTTGATTTTGAGGAAGCGCGAGAGCAGGTCCGGTCCGGGAGCCAGCGTGCCGGTGGGGTCGACGGAATCGACCAGCTTCTCCATGAGGGCGTCGTCGATCGGAAAATCGCGGACGCGGAACTTCTTGGGGAACAGTTTGAACCAGAAGTGCGCCGTGGCCTCGGTGCCCGCCAGATTTCGCGCGTAGACCACCGGCGTCACGTCGGGCGGCAGGTCCCAGGGATAAGCGAACATGGCAAAGCGCTGGTCCGGGTGCCCCGGCAAAGGAAAGCTGCGGAAGGTGTACTTACCAACCCTCACGCCGGCTTCGCTCCACGAGCCGCTGGGGGTGAAGGTCACCAGTTCCATGCCGCCCCCGTTGACGTAGTGCTGGGCGTTGTCGGCAATCACGCGCGGCGCGCTGAGGATCACCGTGACATCGTAGGAAGCCTCGTCGGTGTTGCCGCGGAAGTCGTCGGAAACGGCCTCCACCACCAGCCGCGCCTTGCCTTCCTTCAGACTCGGCGCTTTGTTCCTGCCCGCCTCGAACGCCACGGTTCGGGCAGGCTCGTGCCGGCGCCACCACCAGCGATGCGCGGGCGCGCTCTGCTCGAAGAGAGCGAAGCGCGCGCCATTCTGCTCCAGGTACGCGCCGAAGCGGCGCACGCCGTGATGGTTGGTTATCCGCACCGCGACGGGCGTGCGGATCCCCACGATCTTGACCGGCTCCGCCAGGCTCAAAACCGTGTGCGTGGACATCATCAGCAGCGGGGCCGCGGCCGCCGCCACCACCAGCAGGACGACTATGATTGCCAGTATCGCTTTCACTTTTTGACCCAGGAATCCATCCAGTCGATGAAGGTTCTGTACCACAGCATGCTGTTCTGCGGCTTCAAAACCCAGTGGCCTTCATCCGGGAAGACCATCAGCTTGGATGGAACTTTCTGCATTTGTAGCGCGGTAAATAGCTCCAGGCTCTGGTTGTACGGCACGCGGAAATCCAGCTCGCCAGCCACCACCAGCGTGGGCGTGTGGAAATCCTTGACGTACTTGTTGGGCGACCACTTGGCGGTGGTCTCCGGCTTGTCCCACGGCGTGCCGCCGAATTCCCACATCGGGAACCACAGCTCTTCGGTGGCGCCGAACTCGCTCTCCAGGTTGTACACCCCCGCGTGGGAGATCAGCGCCTTGAACCGCTGCGTGTGGCCCAGGATCCAGTCGATCATGTAGCCGCCGTACGACCCGCCCGCCGCCGTCATGCGGCTGGCATCGGCATACGGCATGTCGCTCACGATGTGGTCGGCCACCGCCATGATGTCGTCGAAGGCGCGCCCGCCCCAGTCGCCGTTGATTTCGTCGACGAACTTCTGCCCGTAGCCCGTGGAGCCGCGCGGATTGGGCATCACCACCACGTAGCCGGCGGCGGCGAACACCTGCGCGTTCCACCGATAGGTCCAACTGTGCCCCCAGAATCCCTCGGGGCCGCCGTGGATCAGCATCAGCACGGGGTACTTGCGGTCCTTCTCAAAGCCGTACGGCTTCACCACGAAACTCTGCACGTGCGCGCCCTCCGCGCCATCCACCCAGAACTCCTCGAGCGGCGTGAGCTGGCAGGCGTTGAGGGTCTGGTCGTTGAGATGCGTGAGCGCCACCGGCGCGCCGCCCGCCGAGGACGCGCTATAGATCTCCGCCGGTGAGACGCCGGTCTGCTGGGTGTAGACCATGGTCTTGCCGTCGCGGGTCAACTGCATGTCGTCGAGTTCGCTATCCCCGCTGGCCACCATGCGCGCGGCGCCGCCCGCCAGCGGAATCAACTGGATGGACTGGCGGCCGCGGTCGTCGATGGTGAAGAATAGCCCGCTGGAGTCCGGCGCCCACGTGAAGCTGTTGACCCATCGGTCCAGGTTGTCGGTGAGGTTGGTGACTTTGCCGGTGCTGCGCTCCAGCACCAGCAACCGCCAGCGGTCGCTCTCATATCCCGCGCGGAACTGCGCCCGCCACGCGATGTACTTGCCGTCGGGCGAATAGCGCGGGTTGCTGTCCGCGCCGGGCGTGTTGGTGATTTTGCGCGGCTGGCCGCCCGCGATCGAGACCGCGTATACGTCCGTGTTGGTGCTGGCGGCGGGCACCGCGTCGGCGTTCATCGAGTAGCAGACTTCCTGGCCGTCCGGCGATATGTCGTAGTCGTCCGCGCCGCCCAGCGAGAACGGCGGCACTTCGCGCGTGCCCGGCGTCAGGTCCCGGGGCGCGCCCCCGGTCGCCCCCATCGCCAGCAGGTGGCTGCGCCGCTTGCCCTGCCACGCGGTCCAATGCCGGTACAGTAGTTCGGTATAGACGCGCGCCTTGACCTTGCTGTTCTTCTCGGCGTCCAGGTTCTTCTTGTTGCAGGCCTCGTCGGCACCGCACTCCGGGTAGACTTCGCTGGTGAAGAGGAGGTTCTTGCCATCGGGCGAAAACAGCACACCGTCGGCTTCGGTGGAGAGGTTGGTGGCTTGCCGGGCGTCGCTCCCGTCCGCATCCATCAACCAGATCTGCGAAGATCCGCCGCGGTCGGAAATATACGCGATGCGCTTGGAATCGGGCGACCAGCGGGCCCGCTGGTTGGCCTCCCCGTCATGCGTGATCTGGCGCGGCGTGCCGCCGGGGGCGCCCGCTGGGCCCGGTACGATCCAGATCTGCGACGGCTTCTTGTTGGCCCCGAAGTCCACGGTCTGCACCGTGAACGTCACCCATCGGCCGTCGGGAGAGATCTGCGGATCGCCGATCCGCTTCAACTCCATCATGGCGGCGAAATCGAAAGGCTTCTTCTGCGCGAAGACGATCGCCGTCGAAGCCAGAGCGAGAATCAACCAGCGGCGCATACATGACGATTGTAGCGCCCGTGGGGCAGCCAATCCTGGCTGCGGCCGGCTTTCAGCCGGCGCTGGCCACGACCCAGCCAGTTGCTGGCTCCCCTCCAGCGGGCACCTGATGTCGGAAGAGATCGGCCGCCATAGGGACTTCGGCGGTATTGATGGCTTGCCTGACCCAGACAAACTCTGCTTGCCAGTGCCTTTACCCGCTTTCGAGTAAACTCCCGCTAGCGCGCGCCCGTCCCCGCCCTCTTCCCCAGCCGCACCGCGTTTTCGATGAGCTGTAAACCGTGGTTCGCTCCGGGCGTAAGGGTCAGGATGGATTCGGGGTGGAATTGGACGGCTTCGATGGGCAGTTCCCTGTGCCGCACGCCCATGATGATGCCGCCATCGACGGTTTCCGCGGTCACTTCGAGACAGGCGGGGAGGGTCGACCGGCGCGCGTATAAGGAGTGGTAGCGGCCTACTTGAAATTCCTCGGGGAGTCCTTCGAAGACGCCTACACCTCGGTGGCGTACCCTGGAACGCTTGCCGTGCATGGGGTAATCGAGCACGTCCAGATCGCCGCCGAAGGCCTCTACAATGCCCTGCAATCCCAGGCATACGCCGAATACCGGGAGGCCCAGGCGGACGGCGGTCTTTACCAGATCGGGTACGCCGAAATTGGCGGGGCGGCCGGGGCCGGGCGAGATCGGAATCAGGGTGGGCGCCAGTTGGGCGATCAGATCCGGGGAAAAGCCGGCGCGGTAGGTCACTACTTCGGCGCCGGTCTGGCGGGCGTAGTTGGCGATGGTCTGGATGAAGCAATCGTCGTTATCCACCAGCAGGAGCCGGGCGCCCGCGCGTAGGCTCGAAAGGTGCGCGGTTTGCTCAAACGCATGCGCCCGCGAATGCCCTGATTCCGGATGCCCTGATTCCGGCGCCTCGCCGTGGAATGGGATCTATACTGGAGGTGATCAATCTGCAAGAGCGCCATTTTGACGATGCTGGCCTCCAACGCGAGCGAATCACAACCGTTTCAAAATGAAACGGTTAGCTGCCCCGTGCAGGATCTCTCCGAATTTGTGCCCAAAGAGGTTCTCCCGCTCCGGAATCCACAAACGGACATCCCCCGGATCGCAAAGGACGAGGGGCTCCTGCGATTGATAGAGGAGTCCGTCCGGCGCATCCCAACCCGACACGAGCTGCGGCTGGGCGATGCGCGCGCAATGGATGAACTCGCGCCGGAGAGCGTGCACCTAGTGGTGACGTCCCCGCCCTATTGGACGCTTAAGGAGTATCGCGATTCAAAAGGGCAAATGGGGCACATCGGAGATTACGAGGAATTTCTAAGGGAGCTTGATCGGGTCTGGCAGCATTGCTTTCGAGCGCTCGTGCATGGCGGCCGGCTGGTGTGCGTGGTTGGCGACGTTTGCCTATCCCGCCGTAAGAATAACGGGCGACACACTGTTGTTCCGCTGCATGCCTCGATTCAGGAGCATTGCCGGCATATCGGCTACGACAACCTCGCACCGATCATCTGGCACAAAATTGCGAATGCAGCCTATGAAGTGGAGAACGGACCGGGTTTCCTCGGCAAACCGTACGAGCCCAATTCCGTGATCAAGAACGACATCGAGTTCATCCTCATGGAACGCAAGCCTGGCGGATATCGAAACCCCGATGTTTCTAGTCGAGTACTTAGCGTAATCTCCGCAGAGAACCACAAGAAGTGGTTTCAGCAGATTTGGGAGGGGGTGACAGGCGCTTCGACTCGCCATCATCCCGCCCCCTACCCCAACGAGCTCGCGGAGCGTCTGGTCCGAATGTTCAGTTTTGTCGGTGATACGGTTCTCGACCCCTTCCTGGGCACCGGCACCACAGCGATAGCGGCGGCAAAGAATGGCCGCAATAGTATTGGATTTGAGATCGACGAGTACTACTTCGATCTGGCGCAAACGCGCATTTCGAACGAGACCTCCTCTCTGTTCAACAAAACCACAATCAACTCTCTGAAAGTAGAAGAACCAAGTTGAGCCTCAATCGCGACCTGAAGGCCCGGCTCCGCGCCGCTGTCAAGCAGTTCTGGGCCACTCGAGAAACGCAAGCCCAAAAACAGGGGTCCGTATCCGGCGCTAAGGACGCCGGCGCCCGGTCGGCAGTGACCGGCGGAGCCCAGATGAACGGTTTCGTCAATCTCGTTCGCGACCTTCTGTGCGACAGCGGTCTTCCGAAACCGCATGTCTATTGCGACAAGTACGTCGAGATTCCGGGATGGTATCGTCCGGAGAAGAAATGGGATCTGCTGATCGTCGCAGACGGCCGATTACTGGGCGGAATCGAGTTCAAATCGCAAGTGGGCTCCTTCGGGAACAACTACAACAACCGCACTGAAGAATCGATCGGCAGCGCGGTTGACCTCTGGGCAGCGTATCGTGAGGGAGCGTTCAAGCCCTCTGCGAGGCCTTGGCTTGGGTACCTGATGCTTCTGGAGGAGGCCCCTGGCTCAATAACTCCAGTTCGAGCCCGAGAGCCGCACTTCAAAGTGTTTTCGGAGTTCAAGAACGCGTCGTACGCGGAGCGTTACGAGGTATTGTTGACGAAGCTCGTCCGTGAGAGGCTTTACGACGCGGCTTGTTTCTTGATGTCGAGTGCCACCGGTGGAGCGCGTGGAGTCTATCGCGAACCTTCCCCCGAGCTCAGCTTCGAGAACTTCATTACTTCCCTTCTTGCCAAAGCAATCGCGGTGGCCAAAACCAAAGAGTGAGATCGAACCGCTCCGGCCGGGACCGCACTTAGCGTCCCCTCGTCCCGGCCCTCTTCCCCAGCCGCACCGCGTTTTCGATGAGCTGTAAACCGTAGTTCGCTCCGGGGGTCAGGGTCAGGATGGATTCGGGGTGGAATTGGACGGCTTCGATAGGCAGTTCCTTGTGCCGCACGCCCATGATGATGCCGCCATCGACGGTTTCCGCGGTCACTTCGAGACAGGCGGGGAGGGTCGAACGGCGCGCGTATAAGGAGTGGTAGCGGCCTACTTGAAACTCCTCGGGGAGTCCTTCGAAGACGCCCACGCCGCGGTGGCGCACCCTGGAACGCTTGCCGTGCATGGGGTAATCGAGCACGTCCAGATCGCCGCCGAAGGCCTCCACAATGCCCTGCAATCCCAGACATACGCCGAATACCGGGAGGCCCAGGCGGACGGCGGTCTTTACCAGATCGGGTACGCCGAAATCGGCGGGGCGGCCGGGGCCGGGTGAGATCAGAATCAGGGTGGGCGCCAGTTGGGTAATCAGATCCGGGGAAAAGCCGGCGCGGTAGGTCACTACTTCGGCGCCGGTCTGGCGGGCGTAGTTGGCGATGGTCTGGATGAAGCAATCGTCGTTATCCACCAGCAGGAGCCGGGCGCCGGCGCCAGTTGCGCCCTGCTTCACCTCGACCGCCGGCGGAACCGGATCGGGCGCTCCCAGAATGCGGAAAAAGCCGGTCGCCTTGAGGCGCGTTTCGCGCTCTTCCATGGCGGGAACGGAATCGTAGAGCAGCGTCGCGCCGGCGGGATACGTGGCCATGCCGTCGCGCAGATAGGTGGTGCGAATGAGGATGCCGGTATTGATGTCGCCGTTGAGCAGGAGCATGCCCACGGCGCCGCCGTACCAGCCGCGCGCGTCCTTCTCGGTGGATTCGATGGCCTGCGCGGCGGCCTTCTTGGGGGCGCCGATCAACGTCACCGCCCACATGTGGCTGAGAAAGGCGTCGAGCGAATCGAAGCCGTCCTGGAGAATGCCTTCGACGTGGTCCACGGTGTGGAAGACGCCGGCATACCGCTCGATGAGGCGACGCTCGATCACCTTGACGGTTCCGGGCTTGCAGACGCGCGACTTGTCGTTGCGGTCCACGTCCGTGCACATGGTCAGTTCGGATTCTTCCTTCAACGATCCGATCAGCTCGGCGATGTTCTCGGCGTCGCGCAGCGGGTCGCCGGTGCGCTGGGCGGTTCCGGCGATCGGGCAGGTCTCGACGCGCGACTCCTCCACGCGCACGAACATCTCCGGCGACGCGCCCACCAGTTGTTCGTCGCCGAATTGGAGCAAGAACTCGTAGGGGCTGGGACAGGCGTCCTGGACGCGTTCGAACAGCTCGGAGGCCCTTCCGGAGTAGGGTGCGCGGAAGGTCTGGCGCAGGACCACCTCATAGTAATCGCCGCGGGCCATTCCCAGGCGTACCTTTTCGACACCGGCCATGTATTCTTCCGGCGTGTGGTCGGAAACGATGGGGCCGGGAGCGCGCTGGGGCGGTGGAGCAACCTCCGCGGCATCGCGCGGAAGGCCGTGGGTGGAAACACCCTCCCGTTCGAAATCGTACTGGTAGTGGTCGATCTGCTCCTTCTTGAGATCGGCGAAGAAGATATCGTCGCAGAGAAACAGGTGCAGGTCTTTGTGGCCGGTACGGGGCAACCGCTTGACGATGGGATCGAACTGGAACAGCAGGTCGTAGCCGAACGCGCCTACCAGGCCGAGGTGCGAATCCTTTTCCTCGCGGAACTCTTCGATGAGGCACCGCAGGATGGAGAAGACCGACGGCTGCCGGCTGCGCTGCTCCTCCGGGAAGAGCGCGGGCATGGGCTTCAACCGGCCCGCCAGCAGGCCCGATTCGAAGCCGAACTCTTCCCAATGGGGATGGCCGGCCAGCACGGGATGGAACATCTGGAGGATCTTGCGGCCACGCTCATTGAGCGGGCGGAGCTCCACGCGGCGGTCGTAGGAGACGATCTCGAGGGGCGGGCAGGCGGAGCCGATGTCCCAACGCGAATATCTCCCGGGATACTCGTATCCCGAGGAAAGATAAATCCCACGGTGCCGATCCAGCTCGCGTGCGAGGTGCGCCAACCCTCTTCGGTGGACGACCTGCGAGATCGTGCGAGTGACCTCGATCCCGTGGGGAGTCGTATAGCGGTATTCGCGCATAGGATTGTCCTTTGGGGGAATTAGTTTTCAGGATAGCAGACGAATGCGTGAAAGCGCGCCAGGACATGGGATGCGAGGTTGTGCGCGCGTTTCCAGCCGTGCCCGGCGCCCCGGATTCCGGCTGGAAGCGGTCGCGATCGGAACAGCCGGGCGGGCCCGGCCCCTACTCTTTCTTCTTGAGCAGGTGGGTGTTGTCCTGGATGAACTGGCGGATCTGATCCGCCATGGCCAGCAGCTTCTCCCATTGCTCGCGGTAGAGTGTGACGGGAAAACGCCCCAGCCCGTAGACGGAGAGCGCGCCTTTCTCGCTCACCTTCAGGGACATCTGCCCGCGCGCGGGCTTTTTCAACGCTTCATTCTCGGCTCGCAGCCGCTCGATTTCCGCTTGCATTTCGTCTTCAGTTGGCATAGTGCTTAGATTCAGTCATACCACACCCGGGGGCGCATGGTACGCTGGAAAATTCGCGTCTTATGCCGGAATTTGAAGCCATCCTTTTCGATTTCGACGGGGTCCTTCTGGACAGCGAGCCGGTCCACTGCGCCTGCTGGGCGGAAGTGCTGGCGCCCCTTGGCGTCGCCGTGGAGTGGGAATACTATCGCGAGTACGGTGTCGGGGTGGACGATCGCGAAATGCTGCGCACCATGGCGGCGCGCCTCGATCCGCCGCGAAAGTGGGAAGAGCTTTGGTCCCGGTATCCCGCGAAAAAGAGGCTATTCCAGGCGCGCATGGCGCAGCGGCCGCCGTTCGATCCGTCGCTGGACGGGTTTCTCGGTGGGCTGCACGGCGCGTTCAAGCTGGCGGTGGTGACTTCGAGCGCAACCACCGAAATCGCGCCTCTACTGGCGGCCGGCGGCATCCGGCACCACTTCGACACACTGGTGGGCAGCGACGACGTGGAGCACCGTAAGCCGGCCCCGGACCCGTACCGGCTGGCCGCCCAACGCCTGGGGGTGCGCACGGCGCTGGTGGTGGAGGATTCGGAGCCCGGCATGGCCAGCGGACGCGCCGCGGGGTTCGAAGTAGTGGCAGTGAAAGGGCCCGCCGATGTCCGGGAACGCGTGCTCGGCAGGCTCTCGGCCAAGTAGCGTAATCTGAAATAAGAGGGATTGTGGTGGCGCCATTCAGACCGCACGGGATCACTTCCGAGCGCTCGGCAGGGCGGTCGCGCGGCTCGGGCGCGGCAGCCCCGGCCAGCGAACGCAGTCAAAAGAAGGAATCGACCGGCAAGCACTTCCGCAGCGTGCTTCCTCTGTTGAAGGAGCTGGTGCGCCCGCGCCGCGGGAAGCTGGGGTTGGGCTTCCTGCTGATGCTGATCAATCGCCCGGCCGGCCTGGTTCTGCCGGGTTCCACCAAGTTCCTGGTGGATAGCGTCATCATGAAGCACCAGACCTGGATGCTGCAGCCGCTGGTTCTGCTGGTGCTCGCGGCCACGCTGATTCAGGGTGTCACCTCATTCATCCTCACGCAACTGCTCTCGAAAGAGGCGCAGCGCCTGATCGCGGAATTGCGGCGCAAGGTGCAGGAACACGTGGGCCGGCTGCCGGTGGCGTACTACGATTCCAACAAGACCGGAGTGCTGGTTTCGCGCATCATGACCGACGTGGAGGGCGTCCGCAATCTGATCGGCACGGGGTTGATCGAATTCGTGGGCGGGATACTGACGGCCCTGATCGCACTGGTGCTGCTGCTGCGCATCAGCCCTCTGCTGACGGTGCTGGCCCTGCTGTTCATCGCGGCGTTCGCGCTGGGGCTGCGGCAGGCGTTCGGTCGCATCCGGCCGATCTTCCGCGAGCGCGGCAAGATCAACGCCGAGGTGAGCGGGCGGCTCACCGAATCGCTGGCCGGGGTGCGGGTGGTGAAGGGATATCACGCCGAGGCCCAGGAGGCGGGCGTTTTCGGGGCGGGCGTCAAGCGCCTGCTCGACAATGTGCTGCGCAGCTTGACCGCCATCTCGCTGATGAGCCTCTCCGCCACCGTGCTGATGGGGTTGGTGGGCGCCACCGTGATGTACCTGGGGGCGCGCCAGATCCTGGCCGGCACGCTAACGTTGGGGGGATTCATGGCGTTCACGGCGTACCTGGCGTTCCTGGTGGCGCCGATGTTCCAGGTGGTGGGGATCGGAACGCAGATCACCGAGGCGCTGGCGGGCCTGGACCGCACCCAGGAAGTGCTGCACGAGAAGCCCGAGGACGAGGACGCGCGGCGCACCCAGGCCCTCGGCGCGATCCAGGGTTACGTTTCCTTCGAGCGCGTCACATTTGAATACGACTCCGCCAAGCCGGTGCTGCACGACGTGAGCTTCGACTCGCCGCCCGGAACGGTGACGGCGCTGGTGGGGCCCTCGGGATCGGGGAAATCGACCATCATCAGCCTGATCGCGGCGTTTCACGAACCGGTCGAGGGCGCGGTTCGCGTGGATGGAACGGACCTTTCCACCATCCGGCTGGACGCCTATCGGACGCAGCTTGGCGTGGTGCTGCAGGACACCTTCCTGTTCGACGGGACCATTCGCGAGAACGTGGCGTTCGCGCGGCCGGGCTCGAGCGAAGAGCAGGTGCTGGCGGCCTGCCGCACGGCGCGCGTGGACGAGTTCGCCGAAAAGCTCGAAAAGAAGTACGAGACCATCGTGGGCGAGCGCGGCGTGAAGCTCTCCGGCGGCCAGCGGCAGCGCGTGTCGATCGCGCGCGCGATCCTGGCGGACCCGCGAATTCTGATCCTGGACGAGGCCACCTCCAGCCTGGACTCGGAATCGGAAGCGGCGATTCAAGAGGGCCTGGCGTACCTCATGAAGGGGCGGACCACGTTTGTGATTGCGCACCGTCTCTCGACGATTCGCCGCGCGGACCAGATCCTGGTGGTGGAAGAGGGCCGGATCGTGGAGCGCGGCACGCACGAGTCGCTGTACGCGGCGCGCGGCCGCTACTACGACTTGTACACGCGGCAGCACGGCATCGACGCCAACCTGTTCCTGGCGCCCGGCGAGGGCGGCAAGGAGCCGGAAGCGGAGGAGAAGCCGGGGATGCCGGCCGGCGCGGGCGCGGCTCCGCCGACGGCGGCGTCGCTGCTGCGCGGCGGGATTGCGTAGAGAACCGGGCCGGACTCGCTCCGGTATGACGTCGCTGCTGAATTGCCGGTGCAGTGGGCTGCTCTCGGCGACAATTGGTAGGGGATTGCCGACTATTCGGGCCGGCAGCGTAGGTCAGGCACGGGGCGGAGTGTTTGGCTTGGTGGGGACCATGCTCACAAGCCAAAGTCCTAGTGGCTGCCTGGGGGTTCGACGGTGTCGGTCTGGTGGTTGCAGCCTGACTGCTCACCTTGACGTTTTTCAGAAAGCGCGGCCTGAATCTCACTCCTTGATCAGGCATGCCGTACCAGCAGCAGTCTGCACGGCGGCTTTGATCGTGGCACAGGCCGGGTTGCAGAAATCGGACTTTTGTCACGCCGGGTTTTGAGTTTGCGGTTTTGGCACGGTTCAGTGCACGGAAAATTGTCCGAATCGAAACTCGCGCGTCACAACGTAGACACATGCATCCCCTATGCTAGCTTCAAATGAAATCCATTCTCTGCTTGCTGGCCGTTGCGGCGGGGCTCGGCGGACAAACGCCCAGCCTCGATTTCCTGAACCACAACCGTCCCGTTCTCGACGCACACAACTGCTATCCCTACGACGGGAAGTGGGCCGATCGAATCGACCGTGCCCTGAAATCCGGGTTTCCCGTCAGCATCGAACAGGACATCGCATGGGCCGCCGACCCTGTTAGCGGCAAGGGGCGCCCCGTCGTCACTCACACTCGAGAAACAACCGGCCGGGAGCCCGCGCTTCGCGATCATTTTTTTGAACGCGTGCGCCCGATTGTGGAAAAGGCGCTCGCGGATAATGATCGGGCTCGATGGCCGCTCATCGTGTTGCATTTCGATTTCAAATCCCTTGATCCGGCGTTGCTGCGGGCCGTGTGGGATGAGCTCGGCGAATATCGGTCCTGGATCACTACCGCGCCGCAAACGTCCGATCCGGGCCAATTAGCGCCATTCGATCCGAAGCCACTGCTGGTCATTACCGAAGCCGCCGACGAGCAGGAAGAGGTTTTCTTCAAGAGCATACCGAGGGACGCCCGGCTGCGCATATTCGGTTCCGCGCACACCGCTCCCATCGCGGCGAAGGCGAGGGAGGAACGCGCGCACCTCGCCGCGACTCTTCCGCCTGAGCAACTCCTTACCGAACGGCCTAGCAACTACCGGCGCTGGTGGAACAACTCCTGGGCGGAAGTCGAAGAAGGTGGGCAGGCCAAAGCCGGGCCCTGGACTCCCGCCGCTGCGGCGCGCCTGAAGGCTCTGGTGGATCATGCCCACCGCCTGGGCTATTGGATCCGTTTCTACGCGGTGGATGGCTTCGCTCCCGCCGCAGACCAAGGCTGGGGCGCGGGATACAACTTCGGTTCGCACGAGGCCGCCGTCGTCCGATGGAAAGCCGCGCTCGACGCGGGCGTCAATTTCATCGCCACCGATCAATACGAGGATCTTGCCGCCGTCATGAAGGAGAACCACTTCAAATGACCAAACGCCTCCTCCCGGCGCCGCCTCTCCGGCTTCGCTGTTTTCCCGCAAGCGATTCCGGACTTTCCGTTCTGAATGCCCGGATCGGATGATTACGATGCCGCTTTCGCGCTCTTTGCTTCTATTGTGTCTGACGTCCCTGCTGCTCTCGCAGGAGAGACCGCGCACGGCCGCATCCGGCGCTCCGGATCCGGATGACGAGATCCGCGCCGTCGTGATCCTGAGCCGCCACGGAGTCCGCGCTCCCCTTGGCAGCGAGACCAGGGGCAATTTGTATAACGCCCAGCCGTGGCCAGCATGGCCGGTGGAAACCGGTGTACTGACGGAACATGGAAGCGCGGCCCTCCGCCTGCTGGCAGCTTACTATCGCACCCGCTATGCCGATATCCTTCCGAACGGCACATGCGACCCGCGGACTATCTATGCCGAGGCAAACAACGCCCAACGGACCGTCGCATCCGCGAAGTCCTTCCTGGAAGGGCTCGGGGCCGGCTGCCAGACCGAGGTTCACTCCCAGCCCGCCGGACGCGCCAATCCACTATTCAGTTCGGCCGAAGTGAATGGGCAGGCGAACCGCGAAAAGCTGGCTAACCAAATCCAGGGTCGCCTGGGAGCCCGCCTCGACTGGTGGACGCAAGCATTTGCGGAACCCCTTGAAGAGATGCGGCATGTGCTGCTCGATTGCAGCGGTCCCGATTGCGAAAAGTCGAAGAAGAGCCTGCTGTCCGCACCCGCCACCGTTGCAGCCGCGCGCCCCGGGGGACTCGTAACTGTCGATGGCCCGGTAGCCATGGGCGCCGACTTCGCCGAACACTTCCTGCTCCAATACACGGAAGGTTTTCCCATGGAGAAAGTAGGATGGGGCCGGGTTTCGCGTCCCGCGCTCAACCGGCTCATGGAAATGAACACCCGCTATCGCGAGTTCGTGTCGCGCACGTCCTACTCGGCTCAGATCGTGGCGTCCGATCTCGCCTTCCGCATCCAGGCGACGCTGCGGCAGGCGGCTGAAGGACGAAAGATACCAGGTGCGTTGGGTACGCCCCAAAACCGTTTCATTCTGCTGGCGGGACACGACGGAACCATTTCTGGTCTGGGTGGCCTTCTGCGAATGGACTGGCTGTTGCCGGACGAGACGTTCAACGCCACGCCGCCGGGAGGCGCGCTGGTGTTTGAGCTTCACCGGCGGAAGGACCGGGAGGAATTCAGAGTGCGAGCGTTCTTCATCGGCCAGACGCTCGACCAGATCCGCTTTCTGCGACCCCTTACGGGCGCCGAACCGGCGGCAATAGCCCCCGTCTTCATTCCAGGATGCAGCGGAGCCGAGACGGACTATTCGTGCTCCGTCAACGCCTTCTCCGAAGCGGTGGACACGGCGATCGATAAACGCTTTCTGGAACCCGCACTGCGCCAGTCCGCACTGCGCCAGTAAGGTTCCGGCCTCGGGCAAAGAGGAAGTCATCGGAATGGTTGATGGGAATGACGGTACACGTGTGTGGAAAGAAGGAGACTTCGGTTATGAACTTACTCAAAGCTAAGAATGGGCCGCGCCTGGTTGGCCTCGCGCTGGTTAGCCTGGCGGCTTGTGCCCTGTTAAATGGCCAGCAGGACGCCGGTGTTCTGAGGGTATTCGCGGAGGACCAGTCGGGCAGCGTGGCGCAGGGGGCCGCGGTCAAAGTCACAAATGTCGATACCAATACTTCGACTTCACAGCCAACCAACTCACAGGGATACGCGACGTTCTCGCCCATCGCCCGTGGAACGTACGTGGTGCTGGTTTCACTCCAGGGCTTCGCGGCCGTCCGCCTGAATGGCGTTTCAATCGATGTCAATCAGAATCGTCTCGAAACCGTCAGGCTGCAGTTGGCAGCGGTCGCGGAGCAAGTCGACGTGACGGCGGCGGCTTCGGTCATCCAGACGGAGGAGGCCTCGCTCGGCCAAGTCCTGAGCGGTAAGGTGATCTCGGAACTGCCGCTCGCCGCGCGACGCTACACGGACCTCACCCTGCTGATGCCAGGCTCCGCCGACGCTCAGGTGACCACGGAAACACGAGGGCCGGGCTGGCTTGTAGTGAACGGCAATTCACAGACCATGAATAACTTTCTCCTGGACGGTTTCGATAACAACCAAAACACGCACAACATGCAGTCGCGTTCGGCCCAGGTGATGCTGCCTTCGCCGGATACATTGAGCGAATTCAAAGTCCAGACCGACAATTACACGGCTGAGTTCGGGCGGGCCATGGGCGCCGTTATTAACGCTTCGATCAAGTCCGGTACAAACCAGCTTCACGGATCGGCGTGGTGGTACAACCGGGATGCGGCGCTGGCCTCCAATTCGTGGCAGGCCAACTGGCAGAAAGCCGGCAAGAGCAATCTCAAATGGAACCAGGAGGGCGGCACCCTGGGGGGGCCAGTCAAAAGGGACAAGCTATTCCTGTTTGGAGATTACGAGAACTTCCGGAGCCTGATGTCGGCCCCGGCGTTCGCCACGGTACCCACCCCGGCAGAGCGCAATGGCGACTTCAGTTCGTTGACCGTCGGTATTACAGATCCCACGGCGGGGGGAACTGTCTTTCCGGAAAACAGGATTCCGGCCAGTCGCTTCGATCCAATCGCCAAAAAAGTGTTCGATACCGTGTATCCCGCGCCCAATTTCGTGTCGGGGCTGGTGGGGTCCGCTGGGCGTCCCAGCAACAACTACTCGGCGATGCCGGCGAGTACGGACTTCGCGAACAAGTTCGATGTGCGCGCGGACTACTATCTGACGCAGCGGAATCGCTTCTTCGCGCGATACAGCTTCTCGCAGGATCTTGGATATCTCGAGTCGACGATGCCCCCGCTGGCCGACACCGACTCGGGGAACAGCGGACCGCAGTATGCACGCAACCAAGCCTTCGGCACCACCTGGAATCGTACGGTGTCATCGACCAAAGTCAATGAGTTGCGATACGGCTATACCAAGACCATATCCAGCTTTGCCGCGGTGTCGAACGGATTGGAGACGGGAAAAGAATTCGGCTTCCAGGGCATTCCCGCGGCATTGGATTCGGTGGGAGGTCTCCCCCGTATGTCACCCAGCGGATACTCGGGTATTGGCGTGCGCGCTTTCCGGCCGCAGTACAGCAACCCATTCACACATCAGGTCACGGACTCCTTTTCATGGGTCAAAGGAGCGCAGACATTGAAGTTCGGGTTCGACTACCGGTTCAAAGAAGAGATTTACGCCGACATTTCGAATCGGACGCTGTCCTATGTGTTCGACTCAAACTATACGAAAGACGGCATCGGCGATATGCTGCTCGGATATGTGCAATCGGTGGCCGGCCAAACCTTCTTTGAATCTCACGAAGCGCAGCAGATCTACTCGGGGTACGCTCAGGACGACTGGAAGGTCCGGCCGAATCTGACGGTCAACATTGGCCTGCGCTACGAGTTTACGACGCCGTATTGGGGCCGCGGCGGTGCTGGCGGCGGTAACGTCAGCTATGACTACGCCGCCAGGCAGTTGGTGGAGGCCCCTGGCCTTCCTTTGGTGTACGGCGGCAGAACCGGCCCAAACAAGTACCTCCAGAACATGGACTACAGGGATTTTGGACCCAGATTCGGAGTCTCCTACCAAGTGTCCAGTAAGCTGGTGGTTCGTTCGGGGTTTGGAATCTTTTTCAATGGGCAGGACTTCCATGGCACCTCGGGAGGAAACCTTCTCTTCGCACCGCCGAATGTATACAGTTTGTCCCTGACCCGGGTGGGCCTGACCGGGCCACCTCCCGTGATCTTGTCCCAGCCGATCCCGGCTAACTTCCTGGATACGAGTTCGATTCTGGCGAGCAACATATCGATACAGACCCGGCCGGTGGATCGGCTCACGGGCCGCGTCTACCAGTGGAACACCGCCATTCAGCTCGCGACGAGCAAGTCTTCAAATCTCGAGCTCGCCTACGTGGGAAATACGGCGGACGACCTTGATTCCGCGTTCAATCCGAATCAGGTGCCGTGGGGACAGGATGGCAGCGTAATCGCCAACAGGCGCTTTCAGCAGTGGCGGAGCTTTAGCGCCCTAGAGTATACCGGGAAGTCGCACTATAACGCTCTGCAGGCTAAATTCGAGAAGCGGATCACCACCTCGTGGTATAACCTGACTTCCTATACGTATGCCTGCGGACTTGCGGATGTGGCGTACTTTGGCAGCAGCGGTGGCGGCACTCAGTATTACGACTTCAGCAAGGCGGTGCCGGATCCGATTTTCGAGCCCGCTTTTAACGAGCAGTTGTCCCGCCAGCGGTTGGCGGTAACAAACGTATGGAAGCTGCCCCTGGGCCGCGGCGCGAGGTTCGGAGGCCAGATCCCGAAGGCTTTGAATGTGCTGATTGGCGGTTGGCAGACGCAGTTCATTCTGACGACGAGATCCGGCCTGCCCGTGAACGTCACTCTTCCGACCACGGGTGTCGACCCCACCACCAACAAGTCCTTCTCGTTCTTTAGCAGCCAGGGCGGGGGCCAGATTCGACCCAATATCGTGGGCGATCCGAACACAGGGATCAGCCCGGAAACAGACCGAAGCGCTTTCCTCAACCTCAAGGCGTTCAGCCTGCAGCCAATCAACACGCCGGGAAACGCGGCGCGGAATGTTGCGTGGGGACCGTCGGCTTTTGACGTTGACGGCGGTATTACCAAGCGCTTTTCGATCGGCGAAAGAAATTCCTTCGATTTCCGGCTGGAACTTTTCAACCTCATGAATCACGTAAACTTCGGGCAGCCCGCCTCGACGTGGGGCTCGGCAAACTTCGGTCTGATCACGACGGCGGCAAACGGGGCCCTTGGTAATCCGAGGCAGATTCAGATGGCATTGCGATTTGCGTTCTGAGCAACGGCGGCTGGCGGGTTGGGTGGCCGGAACCCGGCCCCCTTCACGCCGTCCGGACAACCCCGTGCGGACGCACCGCGTGATGAAGGCTCCGGTGGGTAGGTTGGCGCAGTGCCGATTCTTCCGAGTCGCCGTCAGCCATCACTCCCGGCAACCGGGGACGGAAGCGGGGAATTTCCCGTCACCTTCCCGCTCGATTTCCCGCTCGATCTCAATCTGCGGCGGCTGGATCTCGACCATGGGACTATGCCGATTCTACGGGAATGGAATCGGGTCCGCACGATCGACGCCAACCTGTTCCTGGCGCCCGGCGAGGGCGGCAAGGAGCCGGAAGCGGAGGAGAAGCCGCGTATAGCGGCCGGCGCGGGCGCGGCTCCGCCCACCGCTGCCTCGCTGCTGCGCGGCGGCATCGCGTAACTCCGGCGCACCGTTGCAGCTTTCGGTGAGAGCCGACCTGTTTCTTGAACGTCCAGCCGATTTTGAGCAGCGCAACGTAAAGCCGTCTGGCTTTTGTCGCACTCCAGCTGCTCACGCGGCGAACAGAGCCTCGAGCAGTTGCGGCAGTTCCTCGCCGCTCTCAATCATATCGGCGAGAACCTGAAGCGCGATGGCCTTCACCTTCCGCCGTGCCGACTCTTCCGTGTCGCCGTAACCCATCACTCCCGGCAACTGGGGAACGGAAGCGAGAAATCTCCCGTCTTTTTCCCGCTCGATCTCAATTTGCAGAGGCTGAATTTCGACCATACGTCTATGCCAATTCTACCGGAATCGCCTGGCGGCGTGGTTCAGAACTTCCAGCTGTTTCTCGGGCGGTAACGTCCGGACGGCTTCCAGGATCGCCTGTTCGAGAGACATGATCAACCTCAACTTCATTATCCGCCGCCGCGCTGGCAATGCAAAGTGGCTTCACCGGCACGGAGCCGGATCGGGGCCTGGTCTGGTCACCGCGAACACTACCGCGACCCAGATCACCAACGCCACCGTCAGCAGTGGAACGACCCACGCGGCGCCAGGTCTTCGCTCAGGCTCAAGCTGCCGGTGGCGTTGTAAGCGATCGAGCAGACCAGCGACTGGTACCGTCCGACGATGCGCGCGAACGCGTCGCGGTCGCCCGTCAGACTGCATTCCACCAGTTGCGCATCGTTGTTCCCTGCCACGGACGTTTTCGGGATCATCGTCATACCTCACCGTATAGGTACCGGGAACGAATGAAGAGGTGACAGGAAATCCGCCGGCGGCACACTTTCAGTCCACTTTCCGAAAACGCACGGCCATGTAGGGCTTGCGCGGCAGCTTCATGGTGAACTTGCCTTCGAATGTGCCAGGCACCGGTGCGATGGTCATTTCCCAGGGGTCGATGGTGTCGGCCCGATAGCGCACTCCCCGGGCGAGATCGAATTCGTATTCCGCGGGCTGGTTTACGTCGAAATAGAAAAGGTAATAGCGGCCCGCCTGCCCGGCGCCCAGATAGTAAGTCGCAAGGTTATTCAAACCTTCCGCGGGGGCGCCTTCGAGTATCTGGCGCAGGAACGCGATGCGGCGCGGGCTTTCGCCATGCAGCACGCCGCCCTTCGACCACCACAGAATGTCGTTGGGGTCGAGGTAAGTCTCTCCGTGGCCCACGTAGGCGCCGGAAACCGTGCCCAGCCAGAAACGCCGCACCATTTCCTGTGCCGAGATATTGCCCCAGCGGCGCGGAATGTCGCCTTCGTACTTGCACTCGTCGTAGATCAGTGGTTTGCGGTACTGGGCCACCAACTGCACCGCCTTCTCGAAATCCGAGCTCTGCAAGCTCACATGCGTGACCCAGGGTTTGGAATGGTCGTATTGCGCCACGCTGTGATGTATCGACCGCAAGTGATGGTAGGGGTCTTTCTCCTCGACCAGGCGAAAGAACCGGTCCCAATCCGCCATGGTCTTGCTCTTCAGCAGGTCGAATTCGTTGGCCATGGACCACCACACATTGCGGTAGGCCGACAGGCGCGCCACCACGTACCGCAGATACCGGTCGTCCGCCTCCGCCCCCATGGTTGCGTAACCCCAGCGGTCGTAAGGATGGAACAGGATGAGGTCGGCCTCGATGCCCAGCGCCTGGAGGTCGCGCACGCGCTGTTCCAGGTGGCGGAAAAACGCCGGGTTGAAGCGTGTGAAATCGTTGTGGCCGGCTGCATCGCGTTCGAACGGATAGTAGAGGGGCTCGTTCTGGTTATAGACGTAGCTCTTGGGAAACACGCACATCCGCATCTTGTTGAAGGGCGCGGTGCGCAAGGTGGCGAGCGTTTGCTCCTCCAACTGGTCGCCCTGGTGGACCCAGGCGTAGCACGTGGTCCCCAGCGGCACGTAAGGAGCGCCGTCCTCGTACGCGAAGTGTGAAACATAGCGGACGCGCACCGGGCCGTGATTGCTGGCGGCGGGCGCGGTCGAGGCGATCCGCCCCTGCCGGCCATCGAGTTCCGGGGCGTTGCTGGAAGTCCGGTAGCTCCACTCCCCGATCTCGTCGGGCATGAAGCGCACGCGGTAGACGCCGTCGCCATCGTAGAAGCCATCCACATCGACCGCGCGGTTGCGGTATTGGAACCGCGCCCTCAACTGGACGTCGACGAAGGGATTCCCCGCGCGCGGCCCCTGGAACGCGACTTCGTACACACCCCAGCGCTCCGCGCTATCGGCGGCCCGGAGCGGAGCCAGCGCGCTCAAACCGCAAACCAGCCAAATCCAACTTGTAGTTCGATGCATCTTTCCACCGCTACTATTCGACGCGCAGAGCCCGTGCCGGATCGGTCCGCACGGCCCGCCATGTCGCCGGAGCCGCCGCAATCGCAGCTACCAACCCGACCAGAACCACGACGGAAACTACGACCATTGGCTCCCAGGAACCAACATCGTACAAAACGCTGCGTATCCAAACAGCCGCTGCCGCGTAGGCGCAAAGGCCCACCGCGACGCCGCACACGGTCCATAGCAGCACTTCGCCCGAAAGCAGGCCAACAATGCGCGCCGGCTGAGCGCCCAATGCCATCCGCACGCCGATCTCACGCGTGCGGCACTTCACGGCATAATCCAGCGTGCCGTAGAGGCCGATGCTGGCCAGCAAGGCGGCGATAGCGCCGAAGATGGTCGAGAGCCAGGCCAGCAGACGCTCCTGCCAGAGCGATGCTTCCACCTCCTCCCGCAGCGTCCGCACCTCAATGATCGGCATTTCGGGGTCGAGAGAACGCAATACCTCGCGTACCGGCGCGATCATCGCTTCCGGGCGCAGGGGCGTGCGCACATGCAGAATGAAATCGGAATCGAATCCGTCAATCGCGGGGAAGTAGACGGTGTTAGGAACCGGCTCGCGCAGCGAGCGATACTTCGCGTCGCTTACCACGCCGATGACTTCATAATCGGCCTTGGCGACGCCTCCCGTTCCCGCGCCCCCGAAGCGCGCGCCAATGGGGTTCCTGCCCGGGAAGAGGTTTCTGGCCAGCGTCTGGTTGACAATTACGCCATAGGGCACTCGCGCGGCCCGGTCAAACCAGTTGTAGCCGCGGCCCGCGACCACGTGTATACCCATGGCCGCGAAATAGTCGGGCGTCGCTGCGTTGGTGCTGCTGTTCAGGAAATCGGTGGCGCTGAGGCGCGTCCCGGCGGCGCCATAAGTCGTCTTCACGCCGGTGCCGCGCATGAGCGCCCGAGAGGCCATTCCGGCCGCGGCAACCCCGGGCAGCGCACTGGTCTTCTCCAAAAGCGCCTTGCTCAGAGCGCGGCACTGCTCCGGCGTGTAACCCCGCAAACTGGTGTCGATGGTGAACGTCACCACGCGGTCGCGGTCGAACCCCGCGTCCATGGAACGCATGCGGTGGAGCGTCTCGACCAGCAGAGCCGCTCCCATCAGGATCAGTGTGCAGAGACCCACCTGCGCCGCCACCAGCATCTTGCGCGGCAGCAAGTGCCCGGTGGTTACGCGGCCGCCTCTGAGCGTGCTGGCGACATCGGCCCGCGCACAGCGCAAGGCCGGCGATAGCGCGAACAGGACTGCGGTCGACAACGCGGCGGCCACGGCGAATCCCATCACGCGGGCGTTTATGGAGACGTGCACGGCCAGCGGTTGCAGTACGGCCCCCCGGTCGCGAATGGCCGGCAGAGCGTGAACCAGCAGAGGAAGGCACGCGCGGGTGAGCAGAATTCCGGCGGCGCCTGCGAGCAGCGCCAGCAGCAACCCTTCGGTGAGAATCTGCCGCAGGATGCGGGCAGCGCTGGCACCCAGAGCCAGGCGCATGCCAAACTCCTGCGCCCGTGCGGCCGAGCGTGCCAGCAGCAGACCAGCCACATTGGCGCACGCGATCAGCAGAACGAGCGCCACCCCGGCCATCAGCACTTCGAGCCCGCGGCGGAATTGCGCGCGCAGGGTCGATACTCCGTTGACCACCGACTCCAGGCGCAGGCGGGTACTGTTGACGCTGGCTGCCGGCGCGCTTCCCTTGGCCGGCGGAAAGATCCGGTCGAGCTGTTCCTGGTAAACCGGGTGCAGTAGCTGGTCGGCCTGGTTGCTGGCGCGCTCGATGGGGACACCTGGCCGCAAGCGTGCGAAGATCTGCGCGGTGAGATGCTGCGCGGCGGGGCCCACCTCGGCGACCGAGCGAGCCACGGCGCCGGGAATACGAATGTCGGGGCTGGTATCGACGGTCAGGCCGTTGAAAGCTTCGGGCGACACTCCAACCACCGTGAACGGGCGCCCGTGCAGCGTGATTCGCCGCCCCAGAATCGACGTATCGCCCCCGTACCGCCTCTGCCAGAAGCCATAGCTCAGCACGGCGTTCATGGCCGCGGTGCGGTCGTCTTCGACGCTCAGCACGCGGCCGAGATGGGCGTGCACGCCCAGCGAGGAAAAGAAATTCGGCGAGACCAGGTGGACCCGCACACGTTCGGTGGAATTCCCATCGCTCGCAGCCAGGTCCGCCTCGCCCTGGCAGATCACCTCCGACAAATCCGCGTCTCTGCCGGCAATGGCATCGCAGAAATCGTAGGGGAGGTTCCACGTGATGAAGTCCTTCGGATGCACCTCGACCAGCCGCACCAGGTTCTCCGGATGCGACACCGGAAGTGGTTGGAGCAACAGGGCATCGACCACACTGAAGATCAGAGTATTCGCGCCGATGCCGACGGCCAGCAGCAGCACCGCGGTGGCGGTAAACAAGGGACTCCTCGCCAGCAGGCGAGCGCCGAAGCGGAGATCGCGCAGCAGCTCGGACATAGCTCCCAATCCTACCGCGCCACCAGCGTCACCGGCCCTAACATCCCGCATGGCACGGGCTGCACGTTGCGCATATCCTGCTCCTGAAAACGCTCGCCGTAGCGCAGGTTGAGAAGGCGGTAATTGGGCAGCGAAGTCCCCGCCAGCCGGTTGATTCCCAGGTTCGCCACCACCACGCGGATGGTATTGGCGCCGGCGCGCAGCAGACCGGAAACGTCCACGTCGTAGGGCGGCTTCCACACCGAACCCGCCAGACGGCCGTTGACATACACCTGGGCGGCCTCGCGCACGGGGCCTTCGAGGGCCGCCCCGCCACGCCGGTCCTGCGCCACGGGCTTTCCGACGCCGAAGTCCAAGTAGATTGCACCTCCGGAACGCGCCCATAGCTCGGGGAGGTCGAGGGTCTTTTCATAGGTCGCCTGCCCGGAGAAGAAGCGCGTGTCTTCGGTTTCGGTCCAGGACTTCAACTCGCGCATCTCGGTCGTGTGCCCGTCCCCGAACGCGACCTTCCAATCCGAACTCAAGTCCACCGGCGCGCGCGCGACGGGCGCGGGCGCAGGGGTCGGAGCCATAGCATTCGCCGAAAATACCAGCACGCGCGATTCGTAAGGCTGCAAGTCGAGCGCCACCGCCGCGCCGTCGCCGGATACGGTTTTGGCGGCCGACCGCTTTCCGCTGAACGGATCCCACCATTCCGGCTTCAGGCCTTTCACCCGGAAGACCGCTTGGGTGTGGACCGGCGTGTTGGCCGTGTTGGCGATGAAGTAGATCTCGCCGTCCGCCATTTTCCGGTGCACCACGCCGATGGAAGCCGCGTCCAAGGAGACCCGCACGTCCGGCGGGTAGAGCGCGGCCAGCTCCTTGCCGAGCGACTGCTCGTCCTTCACCAATTTTCCGGGCGCGCCGGCGGCTTCGAACAGCGCGCGCGCCAGCTCGCGAATTGGCGGCGTGTCGCGCTCGGCCTCCGCCATGCCCGGAGCCAGCGAGGGAATGCGGCCGGTGGCCACCACCTTGCCGCCCGCCCCGGCGTACGCCTGGATCTTCCGGAGAGTCGCCAGGGGCATGCGCTCCACATTCGGCAGGATCAGCACCGGGTACGGAATCCCCACTTGCGCGATAGCCTCGTCGTCGATGGAGTCGAAGTTGAATCCCGCGTCCAATACCTGCGCCGCCACGACGGACGCCGTCCGGTCGCCGGTCATGCCACCGATACGTTCCCGCCCGGCCTGGTACTGCGCCATGTTATCCGCCGTGGCGGCGTAGATGGCCACGTCGTTCGCGGGCTTGCCCTGGCGCAGCAGGAAGCTGATGCGCTGTAGATACTTCGCCACCTCCGGCATGACGATCCACCACGGGTTGTGGTCGTTGAAGACGGCCGAGGCATAGAAGCGCCAGCCCGGCTCGCCGGCTTCCGGCGCCGAATACGGCCATCCGTGCCCGACAAGCTGGTTGATGCCTTCGAGGAAGTTGAGATCGGCCTGCGCTTTCATGTCCAGAGGCGTGGCGCGGAACACCGGCGAGTGGAGGTACGTCCAGGTCTCCGAGGAAGTCACCGGCTTCCCGTAGAGATGGCTCGCCGACGATGCCGTGCGCGACGCGCTGAAGCTCCGCCACTGCGCGCCTTCGCCTTCGGGCAGGTCCACCAGCGCGTTGCTCGAGAGGGTCACCGGCGGCATTCCGTAAGTCTGCGAGCGGAAGCGCGTGCCATGCCGGTGCGCCCATTCGGTGACCGGCCGCAAGTAGTTGTCGTCGGCCAGCTCGTAGAGCGTCTTGCCCCAATCGTTGCGAATGGCGCCGGTCTGGGCGCCGATGTCGCCGACCAGCGCCGGCAGGTACGGCGTCAGGTCGTAGCCCCGCCGCTGGCGAAATTCCTCCAGCAGGTTGGGCGTCCAGTCGGAGCCGAACACTTCCAGGCTGTCGCTGAAGATGGCATACGGAGGGTTCGCGCCGAGGGCCTGCATCAGCCGGTCGCCCACGTTCTTCAGGTGATTCTCGATGGCGGAGCGGTCGTAATGGTCGAGCACGTAGCCTTCCGCGCCCACCGCCGCGCGCTTCACCATCTGGCCGGTGCGGCTCGAAATGAAGAACAGCGCCACCCGCGGCTCGCCCGTGTCGGCGCCCAGCGGTTGCCAGTCGCCTTTGAAAATGGGAATCTGCCGGATGCCCGCGGGCGCGAACTGCTTGGCGTCGCCTCTGGCCAGGAAGACGGCCAGCAATTTCTCGCCGTTCTCCAGGTACGGCATGCGGACGGAGGAAGCTCCAGGCGGCACCGGAACGCGGTCGCACCGCAGCATTCCGGCCGCTTGCGTGACGGGGATGTGCGGCCCGCCGAACGGCCATCCGCTGCCCAACGTCAGGTCCAGCCGCAGGCCGAGTTCCCGCGCCTTCTCCGAGGTGAAGCGCAGCACGTCGAGAAACTCGTCGGAGAGATACGGGAGGTTGTGGAAGCCGGTCTCGGGGTTGTCGAGCGCCATGGGGTAAACCGGCTGCACCTCGGCGCCGCCCATTCCGCCGGCCTTCATGGCGCGCAGTTCGCGCTCGATCTCAGCCTTGGCGACACCCGGCCCGAACCACCACCAGCGCATCATGATGCGGGCCTCGTCGGGAGGGTTTTCAAAAGACCGCCGGACACTTTCCATGTCCGCATCGGCGGCCATGGCGAGCACGGCCGCGGCGGGAATCAGAATCGCAAGACGACGCAGCGCAGGAATCGCAAGCATACTGTCACCTTCGCATAGCTGGAGGACAGCCCCTTAGAACTTCACGCGCGCGCTCAATTGCACGTACCGCGGGCCGTTCCCACCCACCAGACCGGTGATCGTTCCAAAGCTGGTGGATGTGAAGCTGGTCGAGGGATTTCCGAAGATCACGAGATTCGTCGGGTTGCTGACATCCGCCTGGAATATCAAGGACGCCGCCTCGATCACCTTGAACTCCCGCTTCAAGCTCAGGCTTTCATTGAAGGAGTTCGCATTGCGCAGCTTGTAGACCATGCTCCGTGGGCTGGTCCCGTAAGTGTACGCCGCCGGGTTCAGGAAGGCGTTCTTATCCAGAAACACCGGCGGGGTCGCGGCCTTCAGATTGGCGTCCGCGGCGTTGCCGCCGATGCGAACCGGTCCCGAGAAGTTCGGGTTCAGGTCGACATAGCAACTGCCGGCGCTCGGCAGGTTGCAGCTCCCGGCGATCGATCCCAAGCCGCTGCCGGCACGGAAGGTGGTGATTCCGGAAATCTGCCAACCGCCGGCCACCTTGTTGAGGATGGGATTGCCGGAAAACATCCGGCCCTTACCGAATGGCAGATTGTAGACCACCGTGGCGTTCAGCATCTGGGGAGAGTCAAGCGCCTGGGCCTTCTCGGTCCACCAGGAACTGCGGCTGCTGAGGTCGTCGAACGCTTTTTGGAAGGTATAGTTCACGTTGAAGGTCAAGCCGTAGGAGAGCCTCTTGGCCGCCGTGACTTGTAGCGAATTGAAATTCGAGTTGCCCACTTCTCCAAACACATCGCTGACCGTTTGATACTGCGGGAATTGCTGCAGCATCTGGGCGATGGAACCCGCATAGTTGGCATACGGCAGGTGGATTTCCGGGAAGACCGCGGCCGCTTGCGCGATGGTGGTGGCCGAAGCCTTGGACGTCAGCAGGTTTCCGAGCTTCATGTACTTCGGCTGGATCTGGTTGCCCCAGGCGCTGCGCGAGCCGCCTCCCAGGAAATGGCCGTTGCTGGCCACGTAGTTCACCGTCAAGGTAAACGTGTTGGTGAACGCATGCTGCAGGCCCACGCTCCAGTTTTGATACCGCGGAGGATGCCCGCCGGTCTGCGGGTCTCCGTACGAAACCG
>Ga0182021_10000529_pt1 | contig 41137 bp, 32 predicted proteins | sample 612E3MmetaG_FD_120493 | JGI IMG/M metagenome (GOLD analysis project Ga0182021, IMG submission 120493) | Permafrost microbial communities from Stordalen Mire, Sweden - 612E3M metaG (Illumina Assembly) | ecosystem: Environmental > Terrestrial > Soil > Wetlands > Permafrost | place: Sweden...
AGGCTGGAGGATTTTCACGAGGGACTCGCCTCCGCCCGATTTCCCGGGGTGAAGATATTTTCAGCGGTGCACTGGTGCTACATCGATTCCGTCGGCGCCGTCGTGATCCGGACGAACTATGAGACCGTGGGGGATTTCTCCGAAGGGCTGGCCTGGGTGGAGGAGAAGATCCACTTTCTTTTCTTTGTGAAATCCGATACGTACGGTTACATCGACACGGGCGGATCACTCGTAATCCCGACGAGGTTTGAAAAGGCCGGAAACTTCTCTGAGGGGCTTGCCAACGTCACACTGGGAGGGAAAAGAGGCTACATTGATCGCAGGGGAGAGATCGTCATTGCTCCCCGGTTCGATGCCGCCGGTTCATTTTCCACTGGCCTTGCCGCTGTGCGCGTGGGCGACAAGTGGGGATATGTCGATACGCTGGGAACGCTTGTGATCCCTCCGGTGTACGAGGACGCCCGTGTGTTCGTGGGGGGTCTTGCCGCAGTGAGATCTTCGGGGATGTGGGGGTTTGTGCGGAGATCGGGTGAGACTGCAGTCACTCCCCGCTTCGCTGACGTCTCCGGGTTTCAGGAGGGGTTCTCCGCCGCTCAGTCGGGCGGGAAGTGGGGATACATCGACACGACGGGAGTGTTCCGGATTCAACCGCAGTTTGACTACGCGCTGCCGTTTGAACACGGGATCGCTGCAGTCGAGATTGCCCGTGCGCGGGGGTACATCGACGCGACGGGAAAATACATCTGGGAGCCGGCGAAGTAAACCCCGGGTGGAGCTACCGGGCCTGTTCCGGCTATCCTCCGGCAGCCATCCCTTCGACGAACTTGAGATACCGGGGATCCGACCGGACCTCGTCCCAGACCGGATCGGCGCGCAGGCTTCTCATGTAGACATCGCGTTCCCGGTACGCTTTCTCAAGCCACTCGAAGGCCTTCTCCACTCGGCTTCGTCGATGTCGTAGATTGTGGCGATATGGGGATGGTTCAGGGCTTAGATCGCCTCGGCTTCCTGTTCGAACCGGGTGATATCATCCGTGGAAGTGTTAAATTCCTCGGGGAGGAACTTGAGAGCTACGATGCGGTGCAGTTTGAGGTCTTCTGCCTCATAGACGACTCCCATGCCGCCGGACAAAGCAGATTGACATTCTCGAGGTTTGTGGCTATACTATGAGATGTGTTGATGTTCCCTGTTCTTTTTTATCACCCGAGTGCGACGCAATGCCAGGCCTCACCCCACTTCTTGCGTGTACCTGCAATGAGGATTCCGTCGCCTCTTCCTCCCCCTTCTCCGTATTTCCCTCCAGCTATCAAGATACTCTCACACAGCCCCCGGATGTCCCGGTGCGCCGTTTCGTGCCGTTCAACCCCCACTCCCACGCCGTTCTTCCCCGGAAGTCAGACCCTGTATTTCAATGGATGTCAATCGACTCACTACAAGGTAAAGAGATCTGAACATGAGGACTTTTCATACGCACTCGTTTCGTCTCCTTGCGCTCCTCTTACTGATCGCACTGATGTCCACGACGCTCTTCGCGCAGGATGCGAACCTTAGGCGTCCGCTCAGCCAGTACGTCCATGATCACTGGACGGAGAAAGACGGCCTGCCGCAGAACGGCGCATACAGCATGACACGGGGTCGGGACGGTTATCTCTGGTTCGGTACGGAGGAGGGGCTCGTCCGTTTCGACGGGGTCCGGTTCACCGTACTCGACAGGAACAATACGAAGGCTCTCACAAGCGCCTGGATCAGGTTTCTCCATGTGGATGAAGAAGGGGGAATGTGGATTTCGTATGCGGCGCCGGGGAAAGGCGCCGCTCTGTACAAAGACGGCGTCACGCGGGCATTCAGCACGAAAGACGGATTGCGGAATGACAACGTCTCGTTTGTGTACGAGACCCGCGATTCGAGCAAATGGTTCATCCATGGACGATGGGGAATTTCGAGGCTCAGAAACGGATCCATCACGGCGTTCGGTCACGCTGAAGGCCTTCCCTCTGATACCGTCTATGCCGTGAGCGAGGACTCGAAAGGTAATTTCTGGTTTGCAACGCCGGATGGGATAGCCCGGTACGACGGAACGAGTTTTGCCCTCTTCTCGACTCAAAACGGACTCCCGCAGAATCGAGTCTGGTGGATCAACGGGAACGGCAGCTGCATATTCGAGGACAGCAGGAACAACATCTGGATGTCGACGAACGCCGGACTTGTCTGCTATCGCGATGGGACTATGCGGACGTTTACGAAAGTGGATGGACTTCTCGAAAACAGGGTGAGTGAAATCATAGAGGACAAAGAAGGGACTCTCTGGTTCGTAACGACGAGCGGGATAAACACTCTGTCCGGCGGGAGGATGGTCTCGTATAAATCGCCCCGGTCGTTTGGAGTGGTCAACGGGCATTTCGCGGAGCCGGACAACACACTCTGGCTTGCGACCGCGCGCGGCCTGTGGCGCTTCCGGAACGGTACGTTTGACAGTTTCGGGCATGATAATGGAATGACCGATGAGGGGATCCTCAGCGTGCTCGTCGACGCGGAGGGAAGCGTCTGGTTCGGGACTGAAGCTGACGGCCTTCACCGTCTCAGGGAAGGCAAATTCGTGACGTACGGAAAGGAATGGGGGCTACAGGACGCGGTGATTGCCTGCGTGTTTGAGGACAGCAGGGGAGATCTCTGGTTCGGCTCACCGACCGGAGGAATCGCAAGGCTTTCCGGGGGAACGACGACTGTCTTCGACCAGAAGAACGGCCTCTCCCGGAACGTCAGGGGGATCTGCGAGGCTCCAGACGGCACGATCTGGTTCGCTGCGGACGACGGTCTTCATACGCTGCGAAACGGAAAAATCGCAAAGTATTCAATGGGCCCTGAGGCCGACAGCACGCAGCTGCGGGCGTTCCTGTTCCGACGTTCGGGCGAATTCACCGTCGCCGACGTGCGTTCGGTTTTCCACATGAAGGACAAGCGGTGGGAGAGGTTGTTTCCGGGGCTTATCCCCGGAGGCATCAGTACCGTTGTTGAAGATGCGGAAAACAACCTCTGGATAGGATCGTACGGCGCCGGCCTGTATCGTTACGCGAACGATTCACTTACACATTTTACTGCGGATCAGGGATATACCGGGTCCCGCGTATATGCGCTCTACCCGGATCGGGATGGGAATGTCTGGGTCGGCACTGCGGACGACGGCGTATATCTTTACAGGCAGGGAAAATTCACCCAGTTTACTCCCGAGACGGGGTTTTTCGAATACGGTGTCGGCAGCATTACCGAGGACGACATTGGCTCTATGTGGTTTGCAGGGAACAAGGGAGCGTATCGAATCAGGAAACAGTCCCTCCTGGATTTTGCCGCAGGGACGTCACATGAATACTCGTTCGACCGGTACGGGACCGCCGACGGGATGAAATCGCAGGAGACAAACGTGATCGGTCAGCCGAGCGTCTGGAAAACGAGAGACGGGAAGATCATGTTTTGCACCGTCGCGGGGGCGGCAGTCGTCGATCCGGCGAAGATCCGGATCAACACTGTTCCTCCTCGCGTTGTCCTGGAGAGGTTCTCGGCAGACAATGCCCCCCGCGACCTGAGAGCGGCCGTTACGCTTCCTCCGGGGACAGGCAATCTGGAATTTCAGTATGTCGGGATCACGTTTATCGGTGCAGACCGGGTGCAGTACAGGTACAGGCTTGACGGCGTCGACAGGGATTGGGTGAACCCGGGCACACGGAATGTGGCGTACTATACGAGTCTCGGCCCGGGGAGCTACACGTTCCGCGTGATCGCGGCGAACGCCGACGGGGTATGGGATTCAACAGGCGCGTCGGCGTCGTTTTCCGTTACCCCTCATTTCTACGAGTCGAGGTGGTTCTATGCACTCGTCCTCATCGGGCTCTTATTCGGCGGGCCCACCGTCTATCTCATGCGTATCAGACAGCTCAAGCTCCGCGAGCATGAACTGGCCCGGCTCGTTGATGCCAGGACGAAAGAGCTGAGCGGTGCTCTCGACAACCTGAAAGAGACCCAGAACCAGCTCGTCCTCTCGGAAAAGATGGCGTCGCTGGGACAGCTTACCGCCGGTATCGCTCACGAAATAAAGAATCCGTTGAACTTCATAACCAATTTTGCCGCCCTTTCCGGGGACCTTACCCGGGACCTTCGCCAGGAGCTGGCCGCCGAGCGCGGCCGCGTCGACGAGGCGCGGGCGGGCGAGATCGATGGGATCCTCAAGGACCTTGAAACGAACGTCGGCAAGATCAACGAGCATGGAAAACGCGCGGACAGCATCGTCAGGGGGATGCTCCTCCATTCCCGCGGGAAGGCGGGGGAGCGCCAGGACACCGATCTGAACGCGCTCCTGGCCGAATACACGAACCTGGCCTACCACGGCATGCGCGCGCAGGATCACACGTTTAACGTCAAGCTCGAAACCGAATTCGATCCCTCGATAGGTAATGTCAGCGTGGTGCCGCAGGACCTCAGCCGCGCGTTCCTGAACATCGTGAACAATGCCTGCTATGCGGCGAACGACAGGAGGAAAACTGCAAAGAACGGATTCAGCCCGGTAGTGAAGGTCAGCGCGCGAAACGTTCGGGAGAACGTCGAGATCCGGGTGCGGGACAACGGGGCGGGGATCCCGCTTGCCATCCGTGAGAAGATATTCAACCCGTTCTTCACGACAAAGCCGGCGGGCGCCGGTACAGGGCTCGGGTTGTCCCTCTCCTACGATATCATAACACAGGAGCACAAGGGGCAGATCAAAGTGGACTCGAAGGAAGGTGAGTTTACCGAGTTCATCATCACGATACCCCGGGCTCCGGGGAAAGAGGGGGGAACACCGGCATGAAGATCATGATTGTCGATGATGAAAAGGACGTCGAGCTGCTCTTCCGCCAGCAGTTCAGGAAGGAAGTCAGGGATGGGCTCATCGATCTCTGCTACGCCTTCTCGGGCGAGGAGGCGCTGGAATATCTCGGATCCCTGACCCCGCCGGATGTGGTCTGCATCCTGTCGGACATCAACATGCCGGGCATCAACGGTCTGGAGCTTCTGAAGGCCGTCAAGGAAAAGTACCCGCAGATCCGGGTGTCGATGATCACGGCGTACGGGGATGAGCACAATTTCAAAGCGGCGATGTCGACAGGCGCGGAGCACTACTTCACAAAACCTATTGATTTCGTCCAGATAAAGAAGGACATGCTGAATTTCAGCTGACCGTACGCCGGTACGTCCACATGAAATGACTCTTCGGGGAACGCGTAATGTCACACAAGATTCTGGTTGTCGACGACGAAGCAGATCTCGAAGTCCTGATCCGGCAGAAGTTCCGGAAGCAGATCCGGGAAAACGAATACGATTTCACGTTCGCTCAGAACGGGGTGGAGGCGCTGATGAAGATCGCCGTCAATCCGGAGATCGGCCTCGTGCTTTCCGATATCAACATGCCGGAGATGGACGGCCTGACGCTCCTGCACCGGCTCAATGAGCTGAAGAATCCGGCGCTGAAAGCCATCATCGTCTCCGCGTACGGCGACATGGACAATATCCGCATCGCCATGAACAGGGGGGCGTTCGACTTTCTGACCAAGCCGATCGACTTCAACGATCTGGAAACCACGATCGCCAAGACGTTGGAACAGCTCACCGTACTCCGCCAGGCGACACTGGACCGGGAACAGCTCCTGTCCGTCAGAAACGACCTGAACACGGCGGCCCGGATTCAGCAGTCGATACTCCCGCAGACGTTTCCCCCCTTCCCCGAGCGAACGGAGTTTGATATATTCGCGAAGATGACGCCGGCCAAGGAGGTGGGGGGGGACTTCTACGATTTCTTCTTCATCGATCACGACAGGCTGGCATTCGTCATCGGCGACGTTTCGGGAAAAGGGGTCCCGGCGGCGATCTTCATGGCGGTCAGCCGCACGCTTCTGAAGGCGATCGCCACACAGGTCGTCAATCCCGGCGAGAGCCTCAGGCGGATCAACACGATGCTGATCCCGGAGAGCAACGGGCGCATGTTCGTGACGATATTCTACGGAGTGCTGAACACAAAGACGGGCGAAGTGCAGTTCAGTTTTGGAGGACACAATCCCCCGTATATCAAGAGGAAGGAGGGGGCAATTGAGAGGATTAACAACGAGTCCGGATTTCTCCTCGGCATGCTTGATGAAATGGAATATGATGTCCACAAGATCACCCTCCGCCCGGGGGACACGATCCTCCTGTACACAGACGGGGTGACCGAAGCCATGAACGGCAATGCGGAGCTCTTCGAGGAGTCACGCCTCGAAGCTTCCCTGCGCCGGCTAAACGGATCGCCGTTGAAGGAAATGCTTGACGGCATCAATGCGGACTTGATGGAGTTTGCCGCGGGTGCTCCTCAGGCCGATGACATTACAATGCTTGCACTGCAGTACAGGGGGAAAACCTCGGCCCCGGCCTGACGCACATCATGCTCTCCACTTCGGTTCTCCCGGAGCCGCCGCGGCCCGCGCTACAGGGGATTCATCCTCCGGTAGGTCTCGTCCAGCTCGGCGCGTGAAGCGTTACGGCTCTTTTCTGAAAACCCGTACCCGAATTCCAGGTCTCCTGACTTCAGCCGCTCGTACGCCGCTGTCGTGAATTCTTCGAGAGGTGTCCCCCTGCTGTGAATGCCCGCGCCGCCGAGGTCCGTGTTGACAGCGGGGGGGAGTATTTCGATGACCCGGACGGGTGTTTTCGAGAGCTGATGCCGGAGCGAAAGTGTGAATGAATGGAGCGCCGCTTTTGTCGCGCAGTACACCGGTGCAGATGCCATGGCGACAAACGCGAGGCCGGAACCGATATTGATGATCGCCGGCTCTGGGACGGTCCTGAGGTGACCGGCAAACAGGCATGAAAGGTGGATCGGGGCCTCGAGGTTGACCGCGATCTCATCGTGGATGTTGGTCCAGGGTTGCTCATTCAGGAGGTCGAACCTCCGCTGTATCCCCGCGTTATTGACAAGCACGTTCAACCCGGGATATGTTTCCGTGGCCCAGCGATGGAGATCCGTCCGCTGATTCACGTCGGCGACATCGCACGTACGGAGTATGAGGCCGGGGTATTTCTCCTTCGCCTTCCTGAGCGCATCCTGGCGGCGTCCGCAGATGATGACGGTATTCCCGTCCTCGATGAACTTGCCGGCGAGGCCGAGCCCTATTCCCGTCCCGCCCCCGGTGATGAGTATCGTGTTGCCTGTTACCTGCATGTGCCTTCTCTCCTGATTCGTTATTTCTCCCTGACACCGGAGCGCCGGACAGTGTGTGTGTGCCCCGCCCCGGCGGCGGCTGCCGTCATTGCACCCCTCCCGCAGGGATGACGACCGGCCTGACCGTCTCGGCCGAACCATCCAGTTCCAGGACGATAACGCTGTCGTTGAGGTCCGCCGGCGCGGACGGCACGTCAATGACGATGTTCTCGCCTTTCGTCCGCACACCAAGCCCGCCGCCTCCGAGCACGCGCGCGCCTCTGACCGTCCTGCCGGGGATGACGGGAAGACGGAGCGGCCCTGCCGGCGGAGTCAGCATGTGCACGTAGACAAGGTTGCCTCTGCATGTCGATGCGACACGGGACGTGGTCGCGTACGGTCCCCCGCGCGTGCCGTAGATGCTCTCTCCGTATCGCCCGAGCCAGAGGCCTATCCCGGCCAGCCGGTCGATCTGCCTCTGTTCGAACCTTCCATCCGGCATCGGGCTGATATTGAGAAGCAGGTTTCCTCCGCCTCCGGCGGTCTTTGCCAGTATCTGGATGCACTCCTTGAGCGTTTTCAGCGAGTCGTTGGGCTTCCATGACCACTGGGTCCCTATGGTGATGCATGACTCCCACGGGTGCTCGTTGTCGAGGGTTCCTATTTCCTGCTCCGGAGTGCCGAAGTCACCTGCAAAGGCCACCGTGTCGCCGGCCCGCGCCGGGTTCCCCCGTCCCTTGTCGACGCGGTTGTTGATGAGAAGGGAGTCGTTGAGGCTTCTCGCATATGCGTAGAGATCCATCCCGTCCCTGTGCGTCCAGGACTTCTCCCATTGTCCGTCGAACCAGAGAAGATGTGAATGATAGTCGTTGACGAGTTCACGGATCTGATTTTTCAGATAGATCCGGTAACGGTCCATGCCGGACTCGATCACGGGCCTGTCGTCCGCTCCGTGCCGCGTCGTATAGTCAGGGTGGTGCCAGTCGAGTATGGAATAGTACGTGCAGAACATCATCCCCTGGCGCCCGCATTCATCCGACAGCTCCCTGAGTACGTCCCGGCCAAGGGGGGTCGCTGTGATCTTGTAGTCGGTGTATTTTGTGTCCCACAGACAGAACCCGTCATGGTGCTTTGAGACGATGACGACGTATTGCATGCCTCCCCTCTTCGCCGCGCCGATCCATCGCCCGGCGTCGAAAAGCGCCGGATTGAACTCGTGGTACAGACCGTCGTATTCCGCTGCCGGGACCTGCACCCCTCGGGACCATCCGATTTCCGTGCCGCGCAGTGTGACCGGACCCCAGTGTATGAACATCCCGAATCGCATGTCCTGCCACCTCCTGAGCGACTCCGCGTTTGTCTTAAGTGTAGGGTGTGCATCGCCTCCTCCTCCGTCCGTCCGGGCGTATGCAAGGGATGCGGCGGATAGAAGAACGAAAAGGGATCGGGATATGAGTCGGAGTATCATACTGTAATGTAGTAATAAATCCTTAACAGTTTCGTCATTGTCTCGTCATACGCGGTTGTTACATTCCACACATACATTCGTTCCAGCCCTGCACTTCCGGGCCACATGTGCCGACCGGGCTTACGGTCCGTCTTCTCTCTCTGCGCTCTCGAACCCCACGTCATCGAGCGCGATTTCTCCCGTTGCGCTCCTGTCGAAGACGAAGCTCAGTTTCCTCAGGGTCGCTGGATTGAGATTCGGGTTAGCCGCTGCGAATGCGGAAACGGGGAGACTGAATCTCTGAAGAACCCGCTCCGCGGGCTTCGACGCGCCGAAATCGTCGATGAACGCGTATTTCCCCAGCCGCGCCGCGAGGGGGGGTGAAATCTTCGCGAATCTGCTCAGCGGGAGCTCGGCGGATTCCCCCGCCGCGTCTTCGATCGCCACGGCGATATCAAGAGAATCGCCCGAATCATCCCTGTTGCTGCAGAGAAAGAACGCGAGGGAGGAGGATTTGCCCGGCAAAAGCGAGTCTGCTCTCTTTCCGGAAAAGGTGAATGTGTACTTCGGTGTCCCGTGTGTTATGGTTGTATCTTTCCTGTCCCATCCGAGAAAGACAACGTTGTTTTCCTGGGGTGAACTGTGTGAGTTTCTGAACTCCAGTCCGTTGAGGCTCCACGTCTTCAGGTTTTCGCCGGTAATCGTCACCCCGCTCATTGTTGCGGCCGCAACGTCCATTCCCTCCTCGTAGTCGTCGATAATCCTGAACCCCGAGTCTTCGAACTGCGAGATATAGTTGTCCTCCGGAAGCCGGTCCGCAATCTCCCTGTAGTCACGCAGAAACCGGACGTAGCTCTTTCTCCTGTGCAGGACGGCCTCGAGGAAACCTGCGACGTAGATTTTCGCGATCTTCTCCTGATCCTCATGGCGCATGATGGGCCGAAGGTTCATCAGCCAGCTGACCGGTGCGATGTTGTCCTCCCTTCCCCATGCGGTGTTGAACTGGCCGTGGTTTGCCCTGTGGATGTAGAGCGCTGACTTGAAGAAATCACCTGTTCCGGAAAAGTGCACGCGGTTGTACTGCCGTTCGCCGAGGAACAGCGACACGTCGCCGTCGTACCCGCCCTGAAGGAGAAGGTAATTGATGTCGCGCAGTTCGATGCGGTGTCCGTGCGTTGGCTCGTACGGATCGTTCGGCGCAATCTGGATGACCCCTCTGATGTGAAATCCGAACTCGAACGGAATTGTCGCTTTAGTGTGATATCGCGAGAGCCTGTTGACCGCAGCGGCGATGGCGACCGCCTGCCCTCCGCGCGAATGACCGATGAGCGCAATATTGTCTGTATCGACTTTTCCGAAGAATGGGTTTCCCGGGGCGGCGTTCCATGCCCGCCATTGCTGGAGGTGCTCGAGAAGAAGCCATCCCCGCGTGAAGTTCTCATTCTGCTGATAGTCCTTTACCCAGTTGCCGTTGAGGAAATTCTCATCGACAGACACAAAAATGAATCCCCGGCTTGCAAGAAGGCTTCCGAGGTAATCATACCCCGATTCTGAGTACTTTTCCATCTGGTGGTTGCCGTGGACTATCAACACGAGAGGGAAAGGGCCTTCACCCTCGGGATACCACGTTCTCGCATTAAGCGGACAGTGCTTGAGATCAAAGCCCCAGTACCACTCGCGGAGGGTGGTCCCGATCCCCGTTGTGTCGTCGAGGAACGGCGTGGCATCGACGGTCGGCGTCCTCAGTGCGACGGATGGTCCGTACTCCGGCCTCCTCGCGTCCCAGCCGCTCCCGTAACAGAGTGTGCGCGTCTGGTACGTCCCGTTCACGGATGGATCATCCACCGCGGGGAGAGAAACTCCATTCTGGCGGCGTTCACCCACGGCAGGCGGGGTCTCATGAATTCCACTGCCGAGGAAATTCGCAATGGCGTAAACGTCCCCGGCGGCCAGAAAGGCGAGCATGGCAATTGATGCGGCTCTCCGCAGGCCGTTGATGCACGCGAATCCGATCAACGCCCCGTTTGCGAGAGCGAACAGGAAGAGGAGCTTTCCGAAGTCTGATGCGGGGACGGCAAGAAACATGGCGCCTGATGCGACAACCGCTGTGAGGAACCGGGCCGGAAGGCTCTTGATGAGTTTCAGCGCGAGCAGCACGAGGAGATTTCCCAGGAGTATGAGTATCGAACCCACAACAACGCTTAGAACAATGTCCGCTCCCGAACCAAGTCCGGTAGAGAGGACCGATCCCAGTATCGCTGCAAAAAGTATCCATCCGGCCGTCACACCGATTGCGGCGCCTGGCCAGAGCTTTCTTCCGGCGTCGAGCATCCGCCGCTTTACGGGAGACAGGAATTGCCCAATCCGGGCGCCGGTTCTCTTCACTCCAGTCTGCGTATGGCCAGATTCTGGTGTTTGCTTCATTTCATTTTTCGCGAATGTTTTATGAATAACTACGGGGACAGAATTCGGTTGATCCTGTTTCCGGTTCGGCCGGCATTGATAATTGCGAGAGAGTGCAGTACTTTATTCCATGAGCGAGAAAGATACAAAAGACCTGCTGAAATTCCTTGAACCGTTTCCTGAAGATGTCAGGGAAACCGCCCTCTGGCTCCGGAGGTTTGTGTGGCGAATGTACCCCGGAGCGAACGAGCTCATCTATGATAACTACAATGCTGTTGCTATCGGATGGTCGCCCACGGACAGGGTCAGCGATACTTTCTGTTCCATCGCAATTGGACGAAGCAGCCACAACGTTCATTTTGGATTCTACTGGGGCTCCCGGATCAGCGATCCTGAGAAGATGCTGCTCGGTCAGGGAAATCAGTATCGTTACATACTCGTAAGGGACAAGAAGGAATTCCCAAAGGAATACATCAGGAGACTTGTGAAAGATGCTCATGCATATTCACTATCGAGAATGAAGCCCGGCGGCAGTCCCCTGAAAGGGAAGACGATAACGAAATCGATCTCGCCTGTCAAACGGAAGCCCCGGAAACTTCCTCCTAAGAAATAAGTATTCAATTGATACATATTCCGTGGATTTGACTGCACACAAGTGAGAGAAGCCCGCAAAGTTTATCTTCAAAAAGGTTGAAAAATGCGAAAAATCTGCTACCTTGCATTATAGCCGCAATACGCTAGGGGGGGATCAACCAGAGGGACTGGACGCGGGGAGGCACCATGGGCAGATCAAGCATCGTCTATGTCATAGGATTCACTCTGATAGTCGGGCTGGTCCTCAATAGAATTGCCGAGACAAGTGCCAGTTCCATGGATGTGTACATCGCGTACTACGGTTCAACGCGCGTGCACAACATCGCTGTTTCTGCTGCAAACATCGGCACCACCTATCTCCTGAAGTACTCCGTCTTCCCCTCCAATTTCGGCGTCGATTTTTTCGGCGGGCATGATTCGGTTTACTATCTCGCCAACATGCCAAAGCCGCTCTGGACGACGCTGCGGAGTGTGGCATGGACGAGCATGCTCGATGCGAACGGCCTTGTAATCCGCGACACCGTCGACGCAGTTTTTGATCATGTTCAGTTCGCGAAGTACAGCTGGTTTACGGAGAACGAGACAAACGGGTATCTTGCGCCTGATGGAAGTCATGGACCCTACTATGGTGCCCAGGACTGGAAGGTCTCGGGTGATTCTGTATTCGGACCGGCACATACGAATGGTGCCTTCAATCTGGACGGCACGCCGTACTTTGCACAGAAGGTGACGGCATCACACCCATCCAATCTCGGTCCCTCCGCAGACCCGCAGTTCAAAGGGGGATTTGAACAACCGATCTACCAGAGCCGTCCGAACACGTCTGCGCTTCAGACAAATCTCACCTCTGCCGCGACGCTGGGGGGCGGATTCTTCGACGAGACGTCGACGTCTAACGACGTCGCACTTACGTTTCTCAACGATCAGGTGCGTGTCCAGATCCCTCCGGGGGGGAGCATCAGGGACACGACGATGCTCATGAGCGCCCTGGCCTCGAACGGTGTTATCGTTGTGAAGAATGCCGATGTGCACATCAAGGGAACGTATAACGGCGAGATAACGGTTGCGGCATTCGGAGGATCCGGTGCGGCGACAAACAAGGGGAACGTCTGGATTGACGGCGACGTGGTGGCGAAGACGAACCCGGTCACAAACCCGGCCTCCACGGACATGCTCGGCATCATCGCGGGGCGCATGGCGTACGTCACGGAGGATCTTTCCCGGACCGCATCCTCGGAGCTTGACATTCAGGCGGCCATCTACTGTCAGAACGGCGAACTGACCGCGCAGGATTTCTGGAGCATCCCTGCGAGCGGCCGCCTGAATCTCTACGGCGGCGTCACGCAGGTCACCGCCGGAAGTCTGGGGCTCTCAAGCGGGGGGCCGCCGCTGACACTTTTGAACGGATTTGCCTACAGCATCAATAACGACCCCCGGTTTGCGACAAGGCAGCCCCCGCTCTTCCCGTATTCGGACAGTTACGAACTCGTCTCGTGGTGGGAAAATTGAAGTCCGCGCCGCTGCGGGAAGAGACTGATCCTTTGCCGTGCTGAGGCGCCCCTCCCCGGGCCCTTCTGAACGACCTCAGTAGAAAACAACCGTCTTACGTCCGTGGACGAGGACGCGGTCCTCGAGATCAAGACGTAGCGCCCTTGCCAGAACAAGCCGTTCCAGATCCCTCCCCCTTTTCGTATAAGATCCTCCAACGAATCCTTGTGAGATATCCGGATGATGTCCTGATCGATAATGGGGCCGTCATCGAGGAGCTCCGTCGCGTAGTGACTCGTTGCGCCGATGATCTTCACTCCCCGGCCAGCGGCCGTAACTCCTCTCCGACGTCCCCGGGAGCCACATTGAAGTCGCTCGTGTCCCGGTCACCCTGAGGAAGAACATCTTCTCCATCCGGTCGACATGCTCGTCAAGATCGAGTATTTTTCCCCCAGAGTATTCCTCGGAATCCACTGCATCGGCTCATCACAGGATGAGCCGTTGATCACCTGCATGATAGTAGCCACGCCGTCCCGCTTCTCCCCCGAAAAACCCTCGAAAAATCGGAGATTTCGTCACACGAGCGCAACCCATGTTGGCACTAACTTTGGACATATGTCTGCCTCAGCTGGAGGCACTCATTGAACAGCAATGTCACGGCGGACCTGGTTGCCGCGGATTCATTCGCGCGGGAGGGGCACTGGGCCGAAGCTCTCGGGGCCCTGAAGGGGGCGTATGCGAAGGCGCCCGGGGATCCGGAAGTCCATTCCCGGACGGGGAGTTACCTCCTCCGCCTGGGTTACCCCCCGGAACAGTGGCTTCCCTTTCTTGAAAAGGCAGCCGCGATGTCCACGTCCTCCGCTGCCATACAGATGCAGCTCGGGCTGGGCTACGCCGTCACAAGGAAGCCCGAGCTCGCCTCCGAGGCTTTCCGCCGCGCGCTTGCGCTCGATAACTGTCCGACACAGGCGGCCCGTTTGCTGGCGTTGGCTCTTATCCAGACCGCACACTACGAGGATGCCCGGGAAACGCTCCGGGAGGTCCTCCGCTCGCATCCGGACGATTGGGACATCTGTCTCCTCCTCGGCAAGACCTATGAACTTGAGGGTGACTTTGACTCCGCGCGGTTCCTCTATCTGAAGATTCTGGAAACGCGTGCGGATAATTCTGAGGCGGGCGCTTCCTTGAGACGAATCTCCATGCGGGAAAAGTCGTCGAAGAGGGAGAAGAGATCGCCGGACCGAAGCAACCCGCGGTCCGTTGTCATGCTTGTCGAAGACCGGCGCATCGACCGGAGGGTTCTCGACGAGGCCCGGTCTCTGCTTGAGGCTGGATGGGAAGTGACCGTCATCGGCGGGGAACCGCCGGACGACAACCCGTACTGGGATGAGGAATGCTATCCCGACCTGCGGATCGTCAGGGTGAACGAAAGGATGCTCTCTGTCCCCTGCTTCGATGGAGCGTTCCGGTACGACGTCCGGTGTGACCGCGGGACGCCCGACTCCGCCCGCGTGAACGAACACGTGAAAGCGATCCTTCCCGATCCCCTGTGGCGGCGGTTCTTTGTCGAACGGCGTGGATACTTCATGGAAGCCCTGGAGCACCCGGCGGGAGTGTATGTCGCCCACGATTTGCCCCAGCTTCCTGTCGCCCTCATGGCCGCGATGTATCACGGGAGTTACGTCGTGTACGATTCCCATGAGCTCTATCCCGAACAGTCGTTCGTCCGGAAGTCAAAAGAGATGCTGAGCGCGATGGAGACGCACCTGGCTCCCCGTGCCGATGCCGTGATCGTCGTAAACCAGTCAATGACCGACGAGATGAAGCTGCGGTACGGCATCGACTCCGAGGTGATTCTGAACTGTCCTTCGTTCGATCCCCGGTTGCTTCCCGTCAGGCGGACAAACAAACTTCGGGAATCGCTCGGGATACCGGAATCAATGCAGATCCTCCTGTATCAGGGGAACATCGTTTCAAAAATCAGGAATCTGGAAAACGTCATACGTGCGATGACGTTGATCCGCCGGTCGGACGTCGCTCTCGTACTTATGGGGCCGGATAACGGGGGAGGGAGGGATCTGGTCGGTCTCGCAGCCGAAAGTCAACTCCTCGGCCGCACGGTTTTTTTCCATCCCGCAGTCAAACAGAGCGAATTGCTCGGGTACACCGCCTCCGCGGATGCCGGACTGATCCCGTACACCCCGGTCGACTGGAACACGAAATTCTGTACTCCGAACAAGCTGTATGAATTCATCGTCGCCGGTCTTCCGATACTCGCCAACGATCTTCCGGAGCTGATTCGATTCGTGGAGACGCTGGGGATCGGGGCCAATCTTCCGATGGGAAGCGCGGAGGAGGTTGCGCAGGCGATCGACAGTTTCTTCGCCGCCGACAGGGAGCGGTTCCGCAGGACGCTTGCGGAAGTCAGCGAAAGGTTTGTCTGGCAAAACGGGGAGGGGCGCAGGATCGTCGGAATCTATGACGGTCTCACGAACACTCCTCCGCGTCTCGGGGCTCGCACTCCCTTTGCTCCCGCATACGCTGAAAGAGAAACATGAATAATCATCCCGGCGCTGCTGACGATTCCCGCAACGGTTTCTCCCCGCCGGTCCTCGATCCCGTCGCGATCTACGGAAGAGAGGATATCTGGGGGCTGGGTCCCGACAGGTACCAGATGAACGTCCTGAGGGACATCCTTGGAGTTCTGCCGCCGGACGCGGGAAGCGTCCTTGATGTCGGTTGCGGAGACGGGTACATCACAAATGCGCTCCCGGGAAATCTCCGCGTTGTCGGCCTCGATGTCGGTGAAGCGTCCCTGAAGCATATCCGGCGGGAAAAACTGGTCGGACAGATCACGTCGCTCCCATGCGGTGACGGCGCGTTCGACCTTGTCATGGCGAACGACACGATCGAACACATCCCGGACAGTCAGTTTCCGCGCGCCCTGGCGGAGCTGCAGCGGGCCTCCGGCCGTTACCTTCTTATCACCGTTCCGTTCATGGAGAACATGCAGGCCGGCCGGATGATCTGCGCGCACTGTGGCATGGGAAGTCATGTCAATCATCACCAGCGTGCCTTCGGGGTGGCCGAACTTGTTCCGTTGTTCGGACCTGGATGGCACGTGCTGGCGATCGTCTTCTCGGGGACGCCGATGACGCCGGTCGAGCGGATCTTCCGTGAAATCCGCGCCCGGAGCGGAGCGGCGGCCGGCTGGGAGAATTCCATCTGTCCTAGGTGCGGACACATTGGATCGATTCCCGTTGTCGATGAGGATGCTCTTGCCGCTGTGAGGGAATTGGCCGGCGCGCTTCCTTTTCCCTCGTTAAGCTGGCAGGTGGACAGGAGCGAGTGTATCGTCGTGTACGAAAGGAGGGGGGACGACGCCGGTTCGTCGCGGTTCGATCCTCCCTTGTGGAGTCTTACAGCGGAAGGGTGGGATTCCACGCGGACGTTTCCCGCAGGATTCCAGCAGACGAAAGCCGCACTGGGCGTCGTGTCTCCCGGATTTGCCCCCGGGGATGAAGACCGGATCGTTCTGGAGTACCTGCTTGACGGCGTTCGGTACCGCCTCCCGGAGCCCAGGGAAATCGGGGAGGCGACATACGAAATTCCGCTCTGGTTTGTCCCGCCGTACGTGAATTTGATCTCCGCCACCGGCCTGAATCGTCTTGATTTTGTCGCCGATACTCTTCTTCTGGCGACCGATGCGATGAAGCGGTGGCAGGACCGGCATGCCGACAGCGCGAAGGGGAAGCATGCCGTAGGATCGGAACAGCTTCTCCTGCTGTGGGAGATGCAGGTGAAGCTCCGGGCGATGATTGCACGCCAGGAAACCGAAATTACGTCGCTGAAAGACCGTCTCGGAATGTTGACGGAACCACGGAGCACCCGGACCTCCTGAGCCCGCAGCCGGCATTCCCGGCCGGTGTCCCGGATCCCTCGCCGGCCGGTCGTGCTCATGCCGCACATTATTTGCGCCGCACGCCCGCCGTCAATTGCATTTCGCCCAATACGGCAGTACCTTACCGCGAACGCATGACCCCCCCCCGAAGGATCGATCCGGTGCGTATATGAAATCTTGCATCGCCGTTCTGTTGTTGATGGTGCCCTTGACAGCTTTTTCTCAGGGGACGCGGCCGACTGCCGCTCAGATTGTGGAGCGCATCAAGGCGAATGTCGGCGTCCCGTGGCACGAGCCCACGGTAGATGTCTTCAAGGCGGGCGACCCGGATGCCGCGGTGACCGGCATCGCCGTGACAATGATGGCGACACTCGACGTCCTTCAGCGGGCGGCGGCAAGAGGGGACAATTTCATAATCACTCATGAACCGGTGTTCTACAGTCACCTGGATTCCACCGGGCGCCTGGAGAGCCTCCGCGATCCCGTGTTCCTTGCCAAAGCGGAGTTCATACGAGAACATCACCTCGTCGTCTGGCGCTTTCACGATCACTGGCACGCCCGGAGACCGGACGGCATACGGACCGGGATGGTCCGCGCGCTCGGATGGGAGAAGTTTCAGGACACGGAGGACGGGAATGTCTTCCACATCCCCTCGACGACGCTCAAGGGTCTGGCCGGGGATCTGAAAAAACTGCTCGATATCCGCGCGCTTCGGGTTGTCGGAGATCCTGACGCGATCGTGTCGACGGTGGGTGTCTCGGAGGGTTTTCCCGGGTTTGAGGTCAACCGCGATATCTTCCAGCGCCGGGGGGTTGAGGTACTGGTGATCGGCGAAGCGCATGAATGGGAGACTGTGGAATATGCGGCTGACGCGGTGACGGAAGGAAACAGGAGGGGACTGATTATCCTCGGTCACATACCGTCGGAACAATCCGGCATGAAAGAATGTGTCCGGTGGCTTGAAACGTTCGTGAAAGATGTTCCGGTGGAATTTGTTCCGGCCCGCGAACCGTTCTGGATTCCGGAATAGCCCGGCGGGGTCGCGCGCTACTTCATGACCCGGATTTCAATTCTTCTGTTCGCGATCCGGCCCTGCAGCGTCACGTTGTCGGCGATCGGTTCGTCGGCGCCTTTCCCTGCCACCATCAGCCGCTTTGCAGGGATACCCCGTTTCACGAGCCATGAATACACAGCCTGCGCGCGGTGAAACGAGAGGGACTGGTTGAAATCGCGCGAACCGGCGAGATCCGTGTGGCCGACGATCAGGACTTCGATATCCGGATGTGCCAGGAGTGCATTAAGAAGTGATGCGAGCGCGGGCTCGGAATTCGGTGTGAGCGCGGCCCTGTCCAGTTCGAAATTCACCCCCTTGAGTATGAAGCTGTTCCCCTTCTGGAGTAAGAGGGGAGTCTCCCTCGGAGTCACCACGCTCTGCGGGACCGGAGGAGCCGGTGGATCGGGCGGGTTGACGTCCGCAGTCTGGTGTGGGAGGGGCGTTTCGACCTGCTGTTTGTCCGATTCATTGACGGGTGCATTTGGCTGTGGTTTTTCTGCCTGCAGTTTCGTTTGGTGCACGGCCGCTTCGGCGTTCTCCTGCATGTGCAGTCGCTCTTCTGCGGCGCCGGTTTCGACGAGAATGGTCACACCGACTCTTGCTGAGGCATACCAGCTTATCTTGCCGGAATTGAGGGCATCGACGTGGCTGTCGAGAAGTCCGTACCCGAGATCGGCGGTGACGAGGAGATTTCTTGAGAGAAGCGCTTCGACGCCGATCCCGGCGGGGATATGGAGAGAGGACCGGTATTCCTTGTCAGGAAGAAAGACGCTCTCGCCGTTCCGGCTTGTCTCCCTCTGATAGAACATGACGCCGAGACCTGCATAGTAATACGGGTTGATCGCCCTTCCGGGCGCAAGTGAGAACCACCCGGCGACGGCGAGCGGGATTGCATTCAGCGTGAGATTGTCGGGCGTGGTTCCGGAGAACGCCGGGGTCTCCCGGGATTTCAGTCCGTGAAACCCTGTGATCAACCCGGCTGAGAATGCGTCGTTAACGCCGTACTTGAATGTAAGTTCACCGTCCGTGCCGGCGGCACGCGCGTTGTAACTGTTCATCCAGAGATTGCCGCCGGTCTGAAATCCGACCGCCCACCGCCCCTCCTTGTCCTGCCCGTATCCTGGAATGGAGGCAGCGCATGCCAGCATGAGCAGGCAAAGGGCTGCGGAGCGACACCATCTCATTGTTTTCTTCATGGACGCCATCAAGACCCGCGGTCTGATCGGGAGCGAGAACTGCAAAGGACAGACACTACAACAGGTACCACAATCTACGAATCTCCGCAGATAGGTTTTGTGAGATCGCGCACGTTCTCCGTCAACCGGCATTCCCAGGAGCGCCTGCGTCTTTTCATCATTGTCGCAGACTGGGAGAAATGTAGAATGGACAGTGCAGATTGTCAAATGGAGACTCGTGTCCCCGGTTGCGGGCCGAAAACGACGGCTCAATGTGCGCAATTGGCAGATTTTAGCTAAATTTCCGAATCAGATCCGGTATCCGAACACTCCCCTCAGGAGTCCCACATGACAGACTCAAATGACGACGTTCTGATATGCCCGCAATGCAGGGCTGAGGTTCAACCCGACAACGAGTTTTGCGCGGAATGCGGGGAGATATTCAAAGAGAATGTTCTGTGCACACGCCATCCGGATCAGGCGGCTTCCGGAGTATGCGTCGTGTGCTCGAGACCGTATTGTTCCGGCTGCGGGGGGAGGGTTGCCGGCCGGTTCCTGTGCGACGAGCATGATACGCTCGAAATATACGAGGGGATGGCAAGGGTGTACGGGGACAGCGATGCGGCCCAGGTGGATTTTGCTAAAAGCGCTCTGGAGACGGTGGGGCTCCATCCGTTTGTATTCTCCCGCAAGGCAAGTCCGATCTCTCTGGGTTCGCCCGAATACACGTTGTTCCGTTCATCGGGAGAATATGACGGGCACATCATCAACGAATTCAAACTGATGGTCCCGTGCCAGGAAGTGGAACCGGCGGAAGCAGTACTCCGCGATCTGCATATCATCAAGTAGGATCTGCAGCGGGGTGTGCATGACGCAGAAGACAATACCCGCGGCCGGATGGCCTGGCGCCCCGCGAAAGAGGAGGGGATACCCGGTGTGGAATTCAGTGAAGCGACAGAGGATTATTCATCTCGCGGATAGGCAATCATCCCGACGTTTGCTATTTCCAGGTCCTGTTCTCCGCTCGCCCCGCTGAAGACCGTGAGCATGAATCCGGACGGGACTTCCCTTATGACCCCGCCCTGATATCCAAACTCCCCCTGGTACACCGGCCTCGATTTGCTCCCGCTGTTTAGCCTGGTGTCAGCCATTTCTGCCGCTTTGGAGTATGCGATCCCGATGAAGTTATATCCCGGATACTCATGTCCCTCGGGGTTCGCGGGGATGTCTTTGATGGTCTCAACGGCTTTCATCCTGGATAGCCATGAATGGCCGTATTTATCCATGCTTGCCACGAGAGCGACTCCCTTGACCCCGAGCTTTCTCGCATGAGATTCCATTTCATCGATCATCATTCCGGAAACAGTCTGAAAATTGTCCATAGAGTCATGCTCGCGAGAATGCGCCGTTGTTATCCTTCGTCAGGGCTTTTTGCCTGTTGAACGGAAGACAGCCAGCTCATGGCTGATTGCCTCGAGAACTGATTCCTTGAGCGGGTAGATGAATATGAAACCTGCGGCGAGTAAGGCCCCGATCGCAGGGTAAATGCTCAGCATCATGCGGATGCCGTTTTGTGTCGCTTCTGTTTGTTCCACGTTGGCCTGATAGCCGTAGATGGCGAGGACCCAGCCCACCATCGCGATGCCGATTGACGCTCCGAACTTTTGCGACATGGAGGCGGCGGAGAAAACAAGTCCCGTGGCGCGGCGGCCGTTCTTCCATTCGGAATAATCGGCGGTATCGGCGTACATCGCCCAGACCAGCGGGAATATGATGCCTGCGTTGATGCTGATCAGGAACTGGAACACGAGAATCAGGGAAATATTCGTCCTGTCGAGGAAGAAGAAAATAATGCTCAGGATGGCGGCATTCACCATAGCGAAGAGGAATGTGTTTTTCTTGCCGATTCTATCGGAGACAGGTTTAGCAAGGACGACCCCGACAATGTTGGCCGCCTGTCCCAGCAGCAGATAGATGGTGCTGATGGCGAGTATCATGGATGAACTGAATTCGATGTTGTTCATCCCTTTGAAGTAGTACATGAAGTAGTACACCGCCGCGCCATCGCGGATCGTATTGAAGAAAATCGTCGAAATGCCCGCCCCGAGAAGAATAAACCAGGGGCCGTTCTTGCTGAGGTCTTTCAAATCATCTCTGAACGCGTTCTTGGCGTCGATCGGTTTTACCTTTTCACGGGTCAGAGAGAACGTGAGCAGGAAGAAGATCACCGCTAGAATGGCAATGACGATTACCGCCTTCTGGGTTCCGGTGCGGTAATTGATCTCCTTTAATGCGATATTGCGAATTGCAATGGAATGCTCATCGATCCCCTTGCTCGCAAACCTGAGATCGGCGAGATTGGAGAGGTTCTCCCCGGGCGAGATTTGATCCAGTCTTATCTTCACGTCGCAGGTGACGCCGGATCGCAGCAACCCGAGTGTATCCTTCCCCTCGGCAAAATTGAACCCGTAATACTGGCTGGTTCTGGTATTGAACACGCCGAGGCTGAACGCTTCCTTGGCTGTGGTATTTGCTTTGGCGGTAAGAAACAGAAGTGAATCGACGGGATTTGTCAACGTTGAATTCTGGATCGTCCCTTCCCAGACCACTATTCTGCTTGTCGTCTTTGCGGTGGTATCGGTAATTTCAATGGTCCTCGGGGATGCGAATTCATTGAATGTCCTGGTGCCAAATCCGTCGAAGAGGGGCTGGAAAAGTCCGAGGACCAGGAAACTTCCGCCGAATGCGAATATGAAGCGGAAGGTCGCCAGTGTCGTTCTCTGTTTGCTGTCGTCGGTCATGACGCCCATAAGCGATGCATATGGGACGTTGATAAGGGAGTAGACTATCATCATCAGCGAGTAGGTCACATACGCATAGATGATCTTTCCGCTTACGCTCATATCGGGGGTCGTGAACGTCAGTACCACGATGATCCCTATCGGGAATGCCATCCACAGCAGGTACGGCCTGAATTTTCCCCAGCGCGTATTGGTGCGGTCGGCCATGATGCCGACGAGCGGATCGAAAGCGGCATCGCCGATGCGGGTCACAAGGAACATGGTTCCGACGGCGGCGGCCGGAATGCCAAAGATGTCGGTGTAGAAGAACATGAGGTACATGCCGAAGAGCTTCCAGAACATCGACGAGGCGGCATCGCCAAAGCCGTAGCCGATCTTCTCACTTAATTTCAGGGGCTGCATTGCTGGTATCCTCGCACGATGGCTGAAAGTGGGGTATTGAGAACTTCAAGCTGCAAATTTGCGGACCTGTAGAATGCTGACACTAGTCATTTGTTTGATCAAAATCAATATCATTCAGAACAGAGTGGGAGAGTCCATTTCATTCCCGTGAGACTGATAGGTTCTTCTCGCGGTCTGGATCGGGAAGCGTCCGTCCGGCGGGGTGTCGCCAGTGCCCGGGCCGGGAACAGAACGAACTTCGCACTGGCATGACGACAGAGCTGGACACGACGATGTCAAAACTGAGAGTCGGAATGGTCGGTATCGGATTCATCGCTGACTGGCACTCCAATGGGTTCAAGAATAACCCGGATGCGGCGATCACAGGCATGTGTCATGTGCCGTTCGGTGATGAAAAAGAAAAAGCGGCCGAAATGGACCGTCTGAAGAAGAAATGTGCCGGGTTGGGGGTCAGGGCGCATGCGAGCTTCGAATCCATGGTGGACGATCCTGACATTGACGCGTTGATCATTGGCAGCATCAATCCGTATCACTTTGAGCAGATTAAGTCAGGGATCGCTCACGGAAAGCACGTCATGGTCGAAAAGCCTGTGGTCACGGACTTTGACCAGCTTGATGAGATCAGACGGCTGAGCGCGGAAAAGAGCGTGAAGATATTTCCGGCCCACAATTTGGTCTACAGAGGAGCGGTGCGGAAGGCAAAGGACATTATTGAAGCCGGGACACTGGGCCGGATCATCCATTCGTCGTTCATGACGACACATACGATTTCCGAGGCCCATGCAAACGGTTGGAGGGCGGACAAACGGCTCGGAGTGGGGGGAGCATTGATCGACAGCGGCCACCATCTGATTTACCAGGCACTTTATCTCCTGGGGAGGCCCGCCAAACTCCAGGGATTCAAGTCAAAAATGGTATTGAAAAAGATGGACTGTGAGGACACGGCTCAGGTAAGCCTTCTCTATCCTGACGGCTCAATGGCGGTCATCATGCAGTCATGGACATCCAACCATGCCGGAATGATAAACGGCATCAGGATATTCGGGACCGAGGGGAGCCTGGCGATTACCGATGGACTGTACCTTAATGACGGGAAGATCGACGACGACGTTGAATACGCGGGATCATTTGTCAATCAGTCTAAGGCATTCTCCGATTACATTCTCAGGGGCATACCTCCGGTGTCAGGGCTCGAAGATGTCCGCGACACGCTCAAGATCACATTCGGTGCCTATCGCAGCGCTGATTCGGACGCAGTTCTGGATTTCAGCACAATGTAGGCAGGCTATCTGGACCGGCTTACTGCAATCCGGGAATGTCATATTCGCCCAGCCGCAGCGGATAGTCGCCGTATTCCCTCAGAAGCCGGATGACGTAGTCGTAGTTTTCTCCGGAAACATTGCTCGGCACGGAATGGTCGGATTGGACAATGTAACCGCCGCCTTTCGCAGCGTTGAGCTTGGTGAGGACCATCTTCTTGATCTCTTCCCGGGTGCCGTGTGCCCATGTAATGACATCCAGGTTGCCGCAGAAGCCGATCCTGTGGCCGTATTGCCGCCGAAGTGCGATGACATCCATGCCTGCCTTCACTTCTAGCGGGTTGTAGGCGTCCACCCCGACGTCAACGAAATCCTGGAAGATCCTCCGGACATTGCCGCAACCGTGATAGATGACCGGCAGCCCGTGTGCGTGGCACTCTTCTATTATCGCTTTGACGACGGGCTTGAAGCATCTGCGCCAGTACTCGGGGGAGAAGAACACATCCCGGGTGTAGGCGACGTCTCCCCAGATGACCATCCCGTCAAGTCTGCCGTCGGCCGCTTCGATCTGGGCCTTCGTGATGCCGAGAGCAAACTCGCCGACACGCTCGATAAACCTGGCGAGTTCGTCAGGATAAAGGCCTATCCAGAGCATCACGTTCTCGGATCCGATAATGCGCCACAGCATCTCCTGCCCCTCGCAGACGCTGCCGTACACCGGGAAATCAGGATGAATCTGCTTCACCGTGTCGAGCCATGCCGGCGGGTTCCTTGCGAACCCGTCACCGACCCCTGCGATCTGGTTGTCGCCGGCATTGAAGTACCGCCGGGCATCCCAGGGATCATCGAACTGGAATGAGTCCATTTTCTCGACCGAATCAGTCTCGAACCTGAGGAACGCCGGCATCGGATCGGCGAACTGCTTCTTGATAATTGCTTCGAAGCCGGTCCGGACGACGATATGCTTGTCCGACTCCTCAAGCACATCGAACTGCCTGATATGGGGATCCATGTTGGGAATGGTGACGATCCAGTCCAGATCATAGTATTTGTAAATATCCGTGTCGACCGGGAGCCCCAGGTCGCGGCGCCAGCGTTCGAGGAAGCTTCCCCAGAAGAAGTCGCTCACGGGGACGCGATCCGCTTCCTCGTGACGCAGAGTCTTGTTCATCCGTTCAAGCTTGGCACAGCATCCTGGACTTCGTCCCATGTCTCCTCAGGCTCTGGAAGGCATCTGTTTGGGTTTGTCGCCTTTCCTGTAATGAGTAAGCGACTCCAGGAATGCCTCCGCCGCCTGGACGCCGAGCCCCATCCCAAGCCCGATCAGGAATCCGTCATAGAAATTCGCTCTGAAAACCAATGCCGGTATCGTTTCCACGCTGCGCAGGATTCCCACAAGCAGAGTCAGCAGAACGAACATCACTCCGTACACGATGCCTACGACGATGAATTTGCCCCAGTGAACCGTGGCCAGTTTGCGCTCGAAGAGAAATGCGAGCCATACAACCGGCAGGTTGACGCCGAAAGACCAGATCGCGGCATTCAGTGTCGGCAGCCAGACCGTGGCCACGACGAATTGGATCGCGCTGATGGAAACTGCCGCAGTGATCGTATTGGAGAGTCCACGCAGGTGATAAATGGCGAGTATGAACGCCCCGCTTGCCCCGAATGCAACAAAGGCAAAATCAGCCCGGCCCGGGCCGAAGACATCGAGGCCGTGCGTCATGAGCCCCAGTGTAACACTGCCCGCCACGCCGATGATCGTGATGATCGCAAGCTTCCAGAGTTCTGTCAGCAGGTTTTTCATGTTTCTCTCCTTTCATCTCGAGAACATGCGGAGTGGAGTCCCCCCGACAGCTCCTGGGCGAAAGGTACTGTATGATTAGAGGAGATTCAACAAATCTCTTGCGCGAGGTCCGCGGAACAGAAGAAATACTCTGGACAAACCGGTCCCATGTCGGTGTTCCCGGAGCACCGGGAGGAAAATCTGTCAATCGCGTGGAGCAACGAGGAGTAGAGGTGAGAATGATTGAATTCGAATAGCAGGATCTACACTCGTACGACTTCGATCACTGCAGTCGCTGCGCTTCTCTCGGAATATCCGGCATTGAAGTAATGCTTGATCAGCGTATCACCGAGCGTTGACGGGTTTGCGGTCCGGTCGATTTCGAGGATCGTCTTGAATACTCTCGTCTTGTATGTTTCGAAAAATTTGTCGCGCATTTCAAATCCTCCTGAACGCCGCCTCGGAGGGCGGGTCCGGCTCGAACGAATATGAAGTGAACAGTGATCTGTCGGGGAAGTTGTTCAAGTGTGGTGCCCGAATCGGGAGCCCGTGTGATCACAGTCACTAAAAGTCCGGGGTGCTGCCGATTTTGTGTCCGCACATCACAGAAGTGGCGGAAACAGACGCTAATCGAATGTGTGCTGACGAAGGTCGTTGCTATCTCGACCGGTCTTGATAGGCATTCTTGGCCGAAGAACCGAAGAAGTGCTCCATCCGGTGGCTGAACGTGCACAACTGGCTGAACAACATGGACTGGCGATCTCTCGAGACCGCACAGGGAATGTCTCGTCTCCCTGCTGAAGAGAAGACGCGGAAATCCACCGAGCCCCCTGTTTCAGGGCAAAATGGTATATATTGTCCCGTTTCCGCCGGGAATTCTCTTGACAATCTCTCACCCTTTGTCGAAATTCAGCCACACGCTGCTCTGGCGATCATCAATCACAACTTTGAGGAGACATACAGATGTTGAAGCTAGCCGGAAGACTCGGAGTCGCCGTTCTCTTGGCGTATATGACAGGTGCAGCACTTGCCGATCAACCTCTCAACCCGCACGGCAGGCCTCCGAATACCGCGGCAGGAAAAGTTGAGCATTACGCGGTGTGGCAGGATGAAGGGGGCTGGCATATCCGGACAATGACGAAGGAATTCGATCACCACTTCCGGGGTGTCATCGAAGTCAGGGGAGGCGAGTTTGTCCAGGTGAAGGGATACAAACTCGAGCACAAAGGCCCCGAGAGAGATCTGTTCATCGAGGGTCCCGAGCACCACGTCATCAATTTTGACTTCTCCACAAAGGGGAGCATCGACGGCGTGGATTTCCGCGTGAAAGGGAAGGAACCGATGCTCTCGTTCACGCTGACAATCGGAGAGAAGGATCCGAAGTTCGAACCGGGGCGGATTTTCGTTGGGAGTTCCGGGGCCCATCCATCGACAAATCCATTCGAGATACCTGCGCACGGCCGGTAGAGCCGCTGAATACGCGAGCAGGAATAGGCCCGGTGGACATCTCATCGGGCCTTCCCTTTGGTACCCTCAGAATACATATCATCCGATCTGATGTTTTCCCGGGCAGCCTGTGTGTGAAATGTCATACGACAACAATGTAACAGAATTTGTCGTACATTAGACCGGTTGGGCATCCGCCGGCCCGGATCTCATCCCTGATGGGTTGTTCACTCCCCTCGGACCTGAAAATGCATGTCAGGCCGCCCTGCCGGCGTTCCGGGACGCGTCACAACAATACTCAAAGGAGCAAAACATGCCTATTTCATTCTTAATTCTGTTGTTTATCGTTCTGGGAATCGTGCTGCTGACCGTCAAACCAAGGAATGTCGCTCGCCCCGTTGATTTTAAGAAACTGGGCTTAGCGAGTTTCGCCTTGGCGGTGCTGGCCCTGCTCTCGGCATCCTTTACTATTATCGAGCCGGGTTTTGTAGGAGTGCCTGTCACGTTTGGTAACGTCGGCCAGCAGTCTCTCCCGGCCGGCATTCACCCGATCTTTTTTCTCACCGATGTGTACAAGATGTCCATTCAAACAAAAGCCTACACCATGTCTTCGGTCAGGAACGAAGGGAACAAGGTGGGTGATGATGCAGTCGCCACACTTTCCCGCGACCAGCTGATCCTGAAGTTTGATGTCAGCGTGTGGTATCATCTGGATCCGGCGCAGGCGAACAACGTGTACAGCAATATCGGGCTTGACTACGAAGAGGTGATTGTGAGGCCGGCGATCAGAACCGCGCTCGTCAATGCCGCCACAAAGTTTGATGCCAGCGATGTCATGTCTCTCCAGAGGGATGCCTACACGAAAATGGTCACTGAATTGCTGCTGCAGGAACTCAACGGCCGGGGGGTGATTCTGGACAACGTGCTGATCAGGAACGTGGAACCTCCTGCGACTGTCAGCGATGCGATTGCGGCAAAGCTCAAAGCTTCCCAGGAAGCTCAGCAGATGGAGTATACGATCCAGTATGCTCAAAAAGAGGCTCAACGAAAGGCAATTGAGGCGCAGGGCATTTCGAATGCTCAGAAGATCATTGGCAATGGATTGACGCAGAACTATCTGCAGTGGTATTACATCTCCCAGCTCAAGGAGCTTGTCAATAGCCCCAACAATTCAACGGTAATCTTGCCGTACGATCAAAAATTGACGCCGCTCTTGAATATTGGGGGGAAGAAGCCGTAGAATCCGCCGGGAACGTGCTCCACGCTCACGGTGGAGCACGTTGCGGATGAGGGCGCTCACCAGGGGATGGGAAAGTGAATTGTGCGCAGAGAACGGCACTCCTGATGAGCGCGGGTGGATTGCGTCACGACCTTGACTCTCGGTCGATGCCTTCCTACATTCAATGGAGAAATTGTTGTCACACCTGCTCAAAGGGAACCCATGCTGGAAGATCTGAGCCCCGCAAAGATATTGATTGTTGTCCTTCTGATGGTAGTCTTCTTCGGCGGCAAGAAAATACCGGAACTGGCACAGGGACTCGGAAAAGGCATTCGAGAGTTTCGGAAAGCGACACGAGACGGTTTTGGTGCTGACGGCGAAGGGACCGCCTCATCCGTATCCACAGTGCCGGAGGGTGTGACGAAGCCCTGTTTCTACTGCAGTACCCCGGTCGATCGCGAGGCAAAATTCTGTCCTTCATGCGGCCAGTCATTGGAACCGAAGAAGTGCTCCCGCTGTACTGCAGTAAACCCGCTTGGCAACAAATTCTGTAGTGATTGCGGAGAGACGCTGTAACCCTCTCCCGCTCGTTCAACCCCGCTCCCTGAACAAATGTCGCAGGGCGTATGAAAGAATCTGACGTCAGTCACGCAGGGCCTGACCACGGTCTCGACGCTCCCGCCGTAGTTTGCAACCTTTTCCTCGCAGGGGCGTTTGGCCTTCTCCTTACTCCACCTATCGCTCTTTTGTGTCGCGGAATACACTGACCATGCGCTGGAAATTAATCCATCAAACCGCCTGGAATCAATCTGGTCCGGCCGGGGCGATCAATTGAATCGGAAAGCGTTTCCGCTGGTTGAGCGACTGATGTAGTTCGGTTGGCAACAACTCGTCCATCGGCATACAGCGCCGGTGTTCAATTCAGATACCGGCTCCGTCCTTCATGGGGGGTGAGACGATTCACAACATTCTGGTCATTGCGGAGAAGCGGGAAATCGGGCCGTGTATCGAAGAGGTACTTCGGGCAAACGGCTACCGTGTAACAATTGAGGGTTCGTATGTCGCCGATGGCCGCGGGGACAGCCAGTGTGATTTAGTTATTGTTACGAACACCAGTCTCAACCCCGTTCAGATCCTGAGTGCGGTTCCGGGGATAAAATCGCGGCGGCCAATGACACGCATCATGGTTCTTTCCGGATATAGTGACGAAGAGTGGATAGCGGATCTTAAGCGGAAGGGCATGGACAAGTTTCTCGCACTCCCGTTTGAAATCGGTGTTTTGCTTGGAGGAGTAGCCGGGTTATTGTCAGGACCGGCCTCGGTACATGGACTTCAGAAATGAAAATGAAATGATCGGGCGTGTGTCGTGATATCCTTCCTCAGTCCCCCCCCTCGGAAAGGGATTAATCCCTTTTCCAATCTTTGGGTTGATGTAAATCCCTGACGCGAATCTGTATTTTTCTGGTGTCCCGCAAGGGCAGAAGCGCTTCTTTGCCTGTCCGGAGGGTGGCATTTCATCCTGTCACTAAGCGTCAACCCGCTGCAGGGAGGTTGATCAATTATGAAGGTATACCGGCTTGTCATGAGACGTTCAATCATAGCGCTTCTGGTTGATCGATTGAAGGAGTGCTGTGATATTGAGTTGCCCGGGGGGGCCCGTTCGATCGACGGATTTTCAAACAATGAACTCGGTTCCCTTCTTTCTCTCGGCAGTGACCCGAGACTCGACGAGTTGTCCGGTGCTCTCGACCGGCTTCAGGACGGGACGTTCGGGAAATGCTCCGCGTGCAAGTCCCGGATTGGATGGTCACTTCTCCTGCGCGATCCGGCCAGAAGTGTGTGCCCCGACTGTGAGCGTCACTCCAGTAGTCCCGTTCACGAAGTCTCTGAATCTGTGTACCCGGAATTTGAGAGGACACCCTGCCAGGGGCGCCTTCACCTTTCTTAAAGTTCAAACAACGCCCGGTGACCTGTTGAGCAACACGTCTGAGATGTTCGAACGCGACGCAATTCCACATATGGAAGCGCTGGAGAGATTTGCCTACGGGCTCTGCCACGACGTCCATTGGTCCAGAGACCTTGTCCAGGAGACGATGTTGAAGGCCTTCATCCATTTTGAAATGTTCCGCCAGGGGACCAACTGCAAGGCGTGGTTGTTCAAGATCTGCAGGTACTCTTTCATCAATGCATACCGGAGCCGGCAGCGGCAGCCGATCCTGATGGATTTCGATGATGACGCCGCGCATTCGGGCCCGGAAAATATAGCCAGGTATCAGTTGCCGACACGAGGCCTTCTGGCCGGGAGCTCCAGTGTCGATCCGCATTCCCGAAACATAGGGGATGAAGTGATGACCGCTCTTCAGGGCCTTCCCCTTGTTTTTCAGACGGCAGTCATCCTGAGCGACATCGAAGGTCATCCATATGAAGAGATAGCAGAGTTCCTGCATGTGCCGCTCGGAACCGTCCGTTCCAGACTTCATCGAGGGAGAGGCATGCTCGCAAGACGGCTGACAGGGTACGCCCGTGAAGCCGGTTACAGGGTTGTATCGTGATCATGCCCCCTCCAATTCCGCGTTTTTGAGCTGCTTCCGCCTGATTCCCCGGGAGGATTAATCCCTTTTTCATTCTTTGGGTTGATGTGACTTATGAACAATCAGTGGTAACATATTGAGCAACGGGGGTTTTTCCCCCCTTGCCCCGCGCGATGGAATCGGAGTGGGTTGGTCCCACGGAGGCCTTCATGTTCAGGAAGCAATCTCGAGGCGGAACCGACACGCTGAACGTGCCCCGTCCTCCTCAGGACGAGATCCCGAAGTCGGCAACTCACGGTCAAGAAGTCATATTCCTCGGATGGCAAAGAACTCAAACGGGAGAAATTTGCTTTCCGCTCTATACAATTCTTAGAGTCGGCCACCCGCTATACCGATCGACTGTCTCCGCGAAGACCCTTCGGGCGCAACACTTCCGAATTCCACGGACCCCATCCCCCTATCCCGGAGTGGCACAACACCCGTGGCACGAAGCTGGGATCGAATTGGATAATCCGGCATCAGCAAAGGAAGCAATTGAAGCCGCTGGGTTAGACTATACCGTGGTCAAGAGGCCGATGAGGGAGTTTGTTCGCCGAAAGCATGTCGACGATGTGGTGGACCGCTGGGTAACTGTGCGAACGGATACAGGCGATGTGCTGGGGATTGTTGAAGATGACTGTGAGCCGGTCCAAAACAGGGACGCGTTCAGATGTCTCGACAATCTGATCAGCACCGATGAGATGGTATATGAAACAGCCGGGATGATCGGGCGGGGTGAACGCATCTGGATCCTGGCGAAGCTGCCGGGATTCATCAAGGTAAACGGAAGAGACATTGTTGACAGATACCTGTTGCTCTCAAACAGCCACACAGGCAGCCTGAATGTTCGGGTAAAGATCATGCCTATCCGCGTTGTGTGCAATAATACGCTCACCGCTGTACTGCAAGGTGCGGGTGATATCACCCTCCGTCAGACATCAGGTGCATCGGAGGATCAGGCGCTTTCATTGCTCGGATTAACAGATCATCTTTACGAGAAGCTTGACGCCTGTTTCAATCATATGGCCCGCACAAAGATCAGCGAAAAGCAGCTCCTGGACTATGTAAATGCACTGGTGCCGGATGGCGCAGGGGGTGAGGACACGGCGAAGATCATCGGAATCAGGAACACATTCCTGGACCTTTATGAGTCCGGTCAGGGCGCCGATCTTTCACGCGGCACGCTCTGGGGGGCGTTCAACTGTGTTACGGAGTACACAGATCACGTGATGGAGGGTGATCCCGCTGCCCGCCTGGAATCCATATGGTTCGGTGGAGGAGACAGGTTAAAGGTGAGAGCTTTTCAACTGGCGGAACGGATGATGTGAGCTGCACTCCCGTGAGAGGAACGGATACTGCCAGGACGCCCTTATGACGAGATCAAGAACAAGACATTCATGAAGGAACACTCGCGCTGTTTTGTCTCCCTCCGCACGCTCTGCGTCATATTGCTTTCGATTGCAACGTTAAGTCCGGCAATCGGACAACCGAAGAGATATTCTGCTATAATTCCGGCACTTCATGACCGGTTGATCACATCCGGCCGTGAGAGTGTCCTGCAGCTTCAACGACAGAGATTTGTTTTGTTTGTCTACCGTAATGCCGTGGCCGTAGCGTCGGATGCTGACTTCCTCAACACGGGGAAGGATACGCTTTCGCAGGAATTTGCACTTCCTTCAGCCGGACACGCCGGGACAGGAGACGAAAACGGGGAAAGGATCTCGAACGGGATACTGAGCGTTCAAATGTGGATTGAAGGACAGCGAATCGCGCCCGAATTCATCCACGACGGCAATGAAGACTGGTACACGATCCGGTCCCGATTCGCGCCGGGTGAACACCATAGAGTGAAGGCGGTCTTCTGGGCACAGACGTCGCTCTCCGATCTTACCTCGATTCCGGGACGCGATAGCGTTATCATCCCTTTGGGAAGGCGCTTTTTTGTCCTGGATCTCTCCCATGCCACCGTGTGGAAGAACGTCATCGAGTCTATCGACGTCAGGGTCGTGCTGAAGGGCGGCTTGTCTTTCAGGCAGGATTCAGTCTCCTGCGAACCGGACACCTATCATCTCCAGGATTCAACGATCACGTGGTCGTTCCGGGACATGAAGCCGTCAACGCGCGATAACATCATAGTCTCGTACACGCCTTCTGGTATCCGTGGTTCGGTACCCAACACGATCGCCAGGCTTGAGACGTTCATTGTGAAGACGGTCTATGATCGTCTGCTTGACTATACAAGGCAAGGTGATGAAAAATGAGATCATTGACGCCCTGAATATCCGGGCATTTCGTCCCGCCTTTTGCAGGAAACCGCTTCACAATTTCACCAGAGGAGAATTTGCAATGCAAGTGAACAAGAACCTCGGCATGCTTCTGTTGGGCATCTGGCTGGTCTTAACCGGACTGATTCAGCTGCTGAATTTCGGTTTCTCAGGCCTCTATGTGATTATGGCCCTTCTGGCAATCGCTGCGGGAGTATTGATCGGCCTCGGTAAATAGGTCCTGATAAGAGAGGAGTGGCGCGGGCTCTCACCGCGTAATACATAACCAGTCTTCTTATTCCCTCCCGCCTTATTGTTGGGTACAATTGTCCGGCATTTCTGTTTGCTCTTGCCTCTTTGCCCGTCCCGCCGGGATCAAACCTTGTCACGGAGAAACGATCCTCTGCGCGTCATGAGATCGGGGAACGGCAAATCATCGATCCTTTGCAACCAGAGAATACAGAAGTTCGATGCCTTTCCCTGATTTGTCAAGATTGCGGCTGTATTTTTTGTCCGTTGAATTATTCCAGTGTTCCGAAGTGCCCAGACTGGCAAGCCTTGTGCCCGTGCGTTCCGGATCGTAGAATGTTCCGGAAGGCGGATTATCTGCCAGCGCGGATTCATTGACGGAATAGTCGCTGTACATCATGTCCGGTGCGTCAGGCCACTCCGCAAGGGCAAAGTCAAGAACCACGGCATCGATGGCAACGCCGTCCTGTGAAGCGAATAGACTGCCCGGCCAGTCGTTGTTAAAAGGCACAAGCGACCACTTGAAGGCGGGAATCCCGTTGACAGATTTATCGCTGTAGATCCCGTCAATGAGGAACAAGAGTGTTTTTCCGCCGAGATCCCTGTGACCCAGATAGTCAGGATAGACCGAATAGGTATGCAGACCCGCGCGGCTCTGGCTGAATCCGCTTGAGTGAGCATTCTTGCGCCAATCGGATTCGATGTTTGTGCATCCGAAATAGTTCTTCGCGCATAGACTCACCCCCTGCGTTACGTGGCCTTTCATTATCGCCATATTGATGATATACTCTGATTCGACGATACAGGTCGCCAGCCCCGTTGCGACTTTTCCATTGTCGATAGAGTATGGAATGGCATTGTCAATGAACGTGGCCTTTTCGCGTCCGTCGCCCCCGATATGATCGATGTAATGTGCGCGAGGGTAGGCCGCGTGGCACTTTTCAAATATGTTATCGGTAATAAACCTGCTGGGATCGGTGACCGTAATGTCCTCCTGGGGAATTCCGGCTTCATTCGCGAGGCTCTTAAGGAGGGAGAGAATCAGCTGCGGATTTGCGTTTATTTCATCGCTGCTTCTGTGGCTGCTGGTGTTGTTCTGGTTGATCTTTATCGCCACCCTTTCACCCTTTGCATATCCTGCATCACTCTTCCGTCTCGCTCTATTGAAGAAGTGAAACAGAGCATCCCACGAATGTTTCTCATCCTGCATTCCGGTCAGACGTAGCAAGGTTTGCGCGAGGAGTTTGTCGGTTTCCGTCTGGTTGTTGAATTGATCTTCCCACCAGGAGCCGGTCTTTCCGTCCCACGATGCAATGTGTGGGTTATGACCCCACGCAACCCGCCCCGGATGTATCCCTCTGGCAATGCCCAGCGGCACGTTTGGCTTATACCAGATCTCCAGGCTATTCGCGTTTGTCCTGGCGTCTGATTCAATGCTGTGGTTTGCGAGGATGAGCCCGAGTACCACAAACAGAATCGCCGCAGCGTATTTAGCTTCTCTGAGTTTTCCGTTTGCTCTTTTGAATGCAGCCGCCGAGCCTGTCAAACCGAGAAGCCAGAGCACAAAACCGGACATTATCGGGGAAGCCGCCTGCATGCAGGGGTAGGTTGCCCTTGAGGGTTTGGGTACTACGCGTATGAGAAACCACAGAGTCGAACTGACCCCGAGAAGTATGATGCTCAAAGTTGCCCTGCGTTTTCCGGCGATGTGCGCGAGTTCCGAGCACCGATCAAATATCGTTTTCATAAGAATCGGATTAATTCATGTTGTCTGCCTGGTCTTGGCTCTTCCGTCTTTCGTTTCAAAGGAAGCCCGCAGGCTACGGGTTGATGACATTCGTCGCCTCACATGTATTCAATCGCATACCCGCATCCACAATACACAGAATGAATCTAAGAAAACAGGCTGTGGGGCGCGGTCTGCTTCTATCGCATGCAGGCCGGGAGTGCAGTATCGCAAGCAGTCTACGCATGGGAGAAGCCCCGGGGAATAGAGACCTTACTCTGCTGTGTATTCATCCACCGCATCCAGAAGAAGTTCCCTGGCGGTCCGGTATGCAGCGACGTCTGTGCTATACTTGTCAAATCCCTGAACCACCCGTGCGATGATCTGTTGCGCCCGGGGCGCATCATGTGATTTTAGCTGAGCGAGAAGTTCGTAGTCTTCCAGCCCGATCCGGTGGGCTTCGAACCTGTGGCTTGAGAGGGGTCCATCAGCGAGTGGATAGAGAATATGTGAGTCGCCCGCCGGAAGGTATTGCCCCTCGATGTGGGGCCGGACGAGTTCCTCAAAAGGCTTCGCTGTGTGGAAATTCCCCCCCCAGTGGAGATATCCCTGCAGATCGTACTTTGCGAGGGCCCAGCCGATGTAGACCTGGCGGAGACGTTCCTCATCCAGGAGCCGGTTCAGCCACTGTCCGCCCGGAGACAGGCATGTATAGACCCACACCTTGTCACCCGCCGCCCTGCGCTTGTCAAAGAACTCCCGGTTGGCCTGGTATTCCTGAACCTGCGGACACCAGACATCAACAAGCCCGCTCACGCTTGTCGTCATCGTTGCCTCCAGAATCTTGATGTCGGGCTTCAATCCGCGCAATACTGCTACCAGTTCCCTGTATCGATCAACGAAGGCATCTTCCGGTTCATCAAAGACGCCCTGCAGCCACTGTCCCTCCCAACCGTTCTCCTTCATCATCGCTATGATCCGCTTGGCCATTTGTGTCAGCATCCGCTTTCCCCGTTCGGAGACTGCATCAACCTCCTTGCCATCCGCCGCCCGGACTCCCAGGAGCATGTCACTGGAGGTCCAGTTCCGACGGCCGAACATCGGTGCACCCTGTATCGTCTTCATGTCCGCGTCAAGGAACACACGGATGTATCGTTCGAGAAGATCCCGGCGAAACGAGGAGACATTGCCGACGCTGTCGAACGTAAAATAATCACCCCAGATGAACCAGAATGTGTTCTGTCTTCCCCTGGCCATCGTGTGTGCATACTTTGCGAGCATCGTCCAGAATGGCTCGCTCCACTTGACCACGTTGTGGGCACTGCAGATGTTGTCGATGCTGTGCCAGTTGACATACGAAACTGTTGAGCGGGTCAGCGGAGGAATTGTCGCTCGATGCACGCTCACGATGCATTCCAGCGATTCGACGTGTCCGTCGACTTCGATGTTCAGCCGGTGTTTGTATTCTCCCGGAGTCGCCTTGGCGTCAATCGGTATCTCGATCCGGAGGGCCACGGCCGTCGACTCGGCCGCAATCGGCGATGTCACAGGCCGAAATGGATCGTAAATCCGGAAAGGCGCCCTCCGGATTACATAGGGATTCTTCATGCCGCTGTATTTTTCGGTGTTGCGGTCGAGCCCGGTGTTTTCTGTCACGGGGACGTCAATCAGCCGGTACCAGTGTATGCCAGGCGTCGGTTTCCCGGTCTCGTCCGACTCAAAGAACCCGATCTTCTCCGTTCCCCGAAGCCCGGTAATCATCACGTGAACGCCGGCTACGGTGTTCCTTGGCATCTGCAGGCGGAGCTGCTTTACCGCTTGAAAAAGCTGTGTATCGGGAAACAATTCCTGGACCTCATCAAAGAGCCCTATAACCGCTCCGCCCCTGGGTGGAGATTGCCTCGGCAAATCCCCGGCAATAACCTGCAGCGCGAGCATGGAGGTCATCGCAAGAAGCCTCAACGTTATCGGTTGCGCGTTCATCAGCTGCCTCTTGGATTGATGTATTGGAGAGCAATAAGGAGAGAGTCCGTACGCCTCGGGACGCATCGGCGGTCGCGGCACAATCTACAAAGGAAAGGGCACAAAATCGAACAATCGCCTGTGTTTCCGACCGATTTAGCTTGACAATACATTCGCTTATCTGTATCTACACACTGGTCCTTCAATTGTGTTCTTTGATTTTTGCGGTCGTCGAGTACCCCGTCCCGTTCAGTTCGGGGAACTCAGCTCTGCATTCAGGAGGTCTCTTGCGCAGCGTCATAGCAAGTTCGCCGACTCGTCTCTCCTCAGTGAACCGCTGAGATCGGCATGTACCGCAAAAAACACTCTTCCCCCTCCAATCGCTCCCTCAGAAATAATTCCTGTTTCACTATTCGCCCCACTGGGCTCTCTCTAACCCCGCAGCCGTGCGGTGCATACAGCCGTAGTTTGACAGCGTGGTGCGGGAGTTCCTGCACTCGGCGGGCTCATTGTCAATCCACACGAGCGGGTAGATCCCCTCGACATGTATGAATCAAATCATTCACAACAAGAAAGGAAGTCGTGATGGCTAAGTATCTGTTCCGCGCAAATTATACTCTCAACGGGACGAAAGGCATCGTTGATAAAGGTGGTTCAAGCAGGCAGGCGGCGGTGGCGGAGATGATGACGGGGCTGGGCGGAAAGCTGGAATCATTCTACTTTGCGCTTGGCGATACCGATGTGTTCATCATTGCTGATCTTCCCGATGGGAAGAGTGCCGCCGCAGTCAGCCTGGCGGTCAACGCTGCAGGAGGTGCGCAGGTAACATCAACGCCTCTCGTGACGCCGGCAGAGATGGACGAAGCCGCCAAGAAATCCGTCCGTTATCGGGCGCCGGGAGCATAGTCTTCAACCTTTTGTGCGTGAAAGGCGTCACGGGGGGTGCCCCTGTCAGACAGTTGTCCACGCATATCTAAACGAAAGCCCCTCCAGTGATGGTGGGGCTTTCTTATGTGCGCGGTTCTGCGGAATTTACCGCAAGAGCAAGATCCTCTTCGTCTGCACAAAACTCCCCTCCTGGAGTCTGTAGAGAAGTCGCTTTTTTGACTGAGCTTCCACGATTTCAAATGAAACAACGAAATTTCTGGCTGGGCAAAGCTCGACTGGGTACGGGTCCTCCCCCGGCTCAAATTGCTAGTATGAGTGTACGGTGTTACCTTTCTCGCTGGAGAGATTCGGACGGCAAAGCATATTAAGGGAGAGTAATCACATGAGTCCAATGAGGGTCAAAAACTCGCTGCTTTGGCTGCTTGATCGACGGTCTCAGACTTTCGTTGTCTTCGTTTGCATGCTGGCTGCCCCGTTTGCCCGCGTTGTCATGGCACAGCAGCCCGCACTAAGCCCGCCGCCGGATGAACGGTTCAAATCCGACATTCTTGTTGTCGTGGCACACCCCGATGATGAGTCGTTGATTGCGGGATACCTGGCCAGGGCCGTGTTCGAGCAACACAAACGGATTGCCGTTGTCTTTACGACGCGCGGCGATGCGGGCCAGAACCTTGTCGGCTATGAGCAGGCTTGCACGTTAGCTGAGATCCGGGAGTTGGAGGCACGGAAAGCTCTGGGTTCCATCGGGATCCACAATGTGTGGTTTCTCCGGGCGCCGGACACTCCGTATCCTGATGTTCCGGATGTATTGCGCTCGCTGGGATCATGGAACCACGGCAATGTTCTTGGGGAGATAGTGCGGTTTATGAGGTTGACTCGCCCGGAAGTCGTTATTACGATGCTCCCGGATATCGTGGTCGGTGAAAATCATCAGGACCATCAGGCATCGGGCGTCGTTGCTTCAGAAGCGTTTGACCTCGCCGGCGATCCCACGTGGTTTCCGGAACAAGTGGCGGTGCCTGAAGACCGGCTGTGGTATTCCAATCTCATGGAAGGCTTGCACGCGTGGCAGCCGGAAAAGCTCTATTATTTTACCGATGCTTCACACTTTGACTTCATGAAAGGCCGGGGTCCTGAATATTCAATGACCGATATCTCCCCGTCGCAGCATGTCTCGTACGGGCGGCTTGCGGCAAAGGAAACCTCCTTCCATCAAACCCAGTATGATGGTGAACCGACAAAGGCTCTTGCTGCAGGCGACATGAGCTTCTACGAACAGACGCTGACGTTTGTTCTGGGGAAATCTTTGGTGGGAGGGTCAGTCGCAGGTGACGTTTTCCAGGGGATTGTTTCTGATCCGATTCCTTTTCGGCCGGCACGCGGATACCAACAATCCTCTCCTGCGAATCAATCGGAGGCTTCACAAACGTCAGTTGAGCTTGGAGGCGGGTGGGCATATTACGCCCGATTCTGGCCCTCACACAATCTCGACTCGCTGCCGCGACTCCTCGTACCGGAACTCGGCGTAAGGAGCGGCCAGGACTTTTCCGTGCCGCTATTGCTCCACAATAATACGAACGCGGCGGTGACCTTTTATCTGCGAACTCAACTACCCCCGGGATGGTCTTTAGACAGCAACTCCGCTCAGTACGCTCATCATCCTGTGCCAGAGAATGTCTTCCCTGTCGCAGCGCACGACTATTTTCCGGTACGATTGCGGCTTGTCGCGCCACAGGTGAGCAAATCGGAATGGCAGAGAATTCTATGGTCGGCCGAGGCTGACGGACACCCTGCCGGTTCGGCGGCTCTCAGGGTGTACGTCACTGCGGATTGAGACGTACCTTGGCGTTGGTATGATCGCTCCGAGGCCGAGGAGGGCCAGGCCTCCTCCCCCCACCTACAAGAGCTTCATCGGAAGAGTCCGCAGACGCTGGCCGCTCGCCGCAAAGACCGCGTTGGCTACCGCCGGGGCGGCGGCGGGGAGTCCGGGTTCACCCGTGCCGGTCGGCGGCTCACTGCTCTCTACAATCACGGTCTCAACGACAGGCATCTCATCAAGCGTGAGAAGCGGGTAGTCATCAAAGTTCTTCTCGTCGACGCGTCCATCCTTGACGGTGATTTTCCCCTTGAGAGCCGCCGTAATCCCGTAGACGAACCCTCCCTCGATCTGTGCCTCAACGGTATCGGGATTGACGACGATCCCACAGTCAAGCGCACAGATAATGCGGTGGAGCCTTACACGCCGGTCGGTTCCCACAGAGACCTCGGCAATTTGAACAACGGGGGTCTGGAAGAATGAAGGGGGGGAGAGAGCGATGCCCCGGGCGTGTCCTGCGGGGAGCGGTGTCCCCCAGCCGGCTTTCGCTGCCGCCATGTCCATCGCCTTCCTCATCCGCGGCATTCCTGTGACAAGAGCCTTCCGGAATTCGAGAGGGTCCCTCCCTGCCGCGTGTGCAAGCTCGTCCATGAAGGATTCGACCGCAAAAACGTTCTGTGAGGGATAGACCGACCGCCACCAGAGGACCGGGACCGCCGTGTTGGCCATGACGTACTCTACTCGGAAATTCGGTATCGCATAGGGGAGTTTCACTGCACCTTCCACGACGTCATCGTCGAGTCCGTTCTTCGTGCTCCCCGGCCACTTCGATTCGGAGATGGAGGGGGCGACGATCCTGTGTTTGATCGCCACCAGGCGGCCGTTCCCGTCAAGTCCGCCTGAGAGGAGATGATAACTCGCCGGACGGTACATATCGTGCGTCATATCGTCCTCCCGGCTCCAGGTCAGCTTGACCGGGGCACCCATCGCTTTGGAGACCTCCAGAGCCTGCGAAAGCGCATCCGTTTCGGTTCGGCGGCCGAACCCGCCCCCGAGAAGCGTGGTGTGTACGATGACACTCTCTTCGTGGAGTCCCGTAGTCTCGCAGGCTTTCTTCTGAAAGGCCTGGGGATCCTGCGTCGGAGCCCAGATCTCACAGCGGTCCTTCCTCACGTCGGCAACGCAGTTCATCGGTTCCATCGTGGCGTGGGCGAGGAACGGGAGCTCGTAGATTGCGTCGATGCGTTTCGAGGCATTTGCCATAGCTTTGTCGAAGTCGCCTTCATTGACGGCGACAGCACCCGGTTTCCCGGATGCCTCGACAAACATCTTCCGGATATCGTCGCTCGAGAGGTGTGCGTTTGGCCCCTCGTCCCATATGATCTGGAGCGCGTCACGTCCCTGGAATGCTCCCCACGTCGAGTCGGCAACCACTGCGATGCCGCTGCTGATACGGAGGACGCGCTTCACGCCGGGGACGGACGCGGCC
>Ga0182021_10000530_pt1 | contig 41131 bp, 30 predicted proteins | sample 612E3MmetaG_FD_120493 | JGI IMG/M metagenome (GOLD analysis project Ga0182021, IMG submission 120493) | Permafrost microbial communities from Stordalen Mire, Sweden - 612E3M metaG (Illumina Assembly) | ecosystem: Environmental > Terrestrial > Soil > Wetlands > Permafrost | place: Sweden...
AGGTGAAGTTGATTCTCAAGGGCGGCGGCTGCGAGAACAAGAATATTCAATACTCGGTGCCGTGCAACCTGGATCACCTGGGCCGCGCCGACCGCAATCTGGAAGGCGTCCGCAAGTGCATCCTGCACGCGGTGTGGCAGGCGCAGGGGCAGGGCTGCGCGCCGGGCGCGCTGGGCGTGTGCATCGGCAGCGACCGCGCCCACGGGTACGATTTGGCGAAGGGGCAGCTTTTCCGCACGCTGGACGACGTGAATCCGAATCCGGAACTGGCGAAGCTGGAGGCGGAGATACTGGAAGAGGCCAACCGGCTGGGTGTGGGCGCCATGGGTTTCGGCGGCAAGGCCAGCCTGATCGGCTGCAAGATCGCGGCGGCGAACCGGCTGCCGGCGAGCTTCTTCGTGAGCGTGGCTTACGATTGCTGGGCGTTCCGCCGGCTGGGTGTGCGGCTGGATGCGGCCACGGGGGCCATCACCCAGTGGCTGTATCGCGATCCCGAACGGGTGGTGGAGAAGATGGCGCGCGGCGAGGGCTTCCCGCTGACCGGCCGCGAAGTGGTGCTCACGCCGCCCTTGAGTGAAGCGCAGATGCGCGCCCTCAAAGTGGGCGACGTGGTGCTGATTTCGGGCGAGATGTTCACCGGGCGCGACAACGTGCACGCGTATCTGATGAAGAACGCGCCGCCGGTGGATCTGAACGGCTCGGTGCTTTACCATTGCGGTCCGGTGATGCTGCAGGAAGGCGGCGAGTGGAAGGTGAAGGCGGCGGGGCCGACCACCAGCATCCGCGAAGAGCCCTACCAGGCGGACGTGATCAAGCGTTACGGCGTGCGGGCGGTGATCGGCAAGGGCGGAATGGGCAAGAAGACGCTGGATGCGTTGCAGGAATTCGGCGCGGTGTACCTCAACGGTATCGGCGGCGCGGCGCAGTATTACGCGCGCACGGTGGAGAAGGTGCTGGGCGTAAACCTGCTGGAGTTCGGCATCCCCGAAGCCATGTGGCATCTGCGGGTGAAAGGCTTCGCGGCCATCGTGACCATGGATGCGCACGGCAACAGTCTGCACGCCGACGTAGAGCAGGCCACCGGAGCGGCGCTCGAAACGTTGCGCAACGCGTGATGGGATTGCTACACTGGAAATTCCCCGGCCAGGTAGCTCAGCTGGTAGAGCAGCGGACTGAAAATCCGCGTGTCGGCGGTTCGATCCCGTCCCTGGCCACCACCCGCATACGGCACTTTGCGGAGTCCGCCTCGACGGCGGCTCCGCGAGTCACCCGATAAACTGGACGGCCCTCCCGGATGGCCGGTGTCGATGTCATGGCTTTCGCCACGGATTCCCGCATGCCGGCCGCTTACGCGAACAGTTCCTGCGCCCGGATCAGCCGTTCGGCTACGCGCACGCCGTTGGGGCAACGCACCGCGCAGGAGGAGCAGTCGCTGCACCGAACGTCGCGCACTTCCTGGGGCAGTGCCATGAAATGCTCGCGGCCGAGAGCGAACTGTCCGTAGAAATCGGCGTAGGAGAGATACCGGATCGCGTCCGGCACGGGCATGCCCTTCGGACACTGCCCGCTGCACTGGTAGCACATCCGGCAGTAGAGCGGCCGGACCTGCTCGTTGAGGACGGCCAGAATCTTCGCTTCCTGCGCACCGTAGGACTCGGACATGGCCCGGAAGTTCTCTTCCAGCATCTCCATATCCACCATGCTCGGGATGGTGGTGGCGAAAAGCGGGTTCTTGATAACCCACTTAAGAGCCGCCAGCGGCCCGCCCGCGTTCTTCATCTGCTGGGCGTTGGAGGCGCCGCCCGGCCGGGCCGGCGCCATCACCTTCATGGCCACCAGCCCGATGCCCGCGTCGCTGAGCCGCTTGAAGGCGGCATCGCTGTTGGTCCCGACGGTGAAGTTGTAGGTGCTGAGCAGCGCTTCGAACTTGCCGGTTTCGAGCACCCTGTCCACGATGGCGCTGGGGTTGTGCGTACTGATGCCGATGGCGCGGATCTTGCCCTGCTTCTTGGCGTTCTCCCACACGGCGACCAGTTCGTCCGGAATGGCCGAGGCTTCGTCCCGCGCATGCATGTACCAGATGTCCAGGTGGTCCGTGCGGAGCTCCTTGAGGCTGGTTTCCAGGTGCGCCATGGCATCCGAAGCCGTCCGCGCCAGGCTCTTGCTGGAAAGTACCACCTTGTCGCGCTTGCCCTGGAGGCAGCCGCCCACCATGCGCTCGTTGTTCCCGCCCTGGTACACCCGCGCGGAATCGAAGTAGGTGATTCCCATGTCGATGGCGCGCGAGATCACGCTGGCATCGGAGGTGATCATGCAGCCAAAGCCGACCGTGGACACCTTGATGCCGGTCTTGCCCAAGGTCCGGAATGCCGGCGCCCCCGCCGGCTTGGCGGCCGCTTTCGGAGCCGCCGACGCTTGCGAAGTCTGGTTAGCGGCCAGACCCGCGGGCAACGCCAGACCGGCAGCGAGGAAGTTTCTGCGCGAGGAATCGGACTTCATGATTGCTCTCCTTTATGCCAGTCCAGCCGGCTGGCGGTCGATCATAGGTTGGAGACCCTAAACTCGAATTATAAGCCATAAGTTCGTTCGCCATCCCGAGGGTGCTTAACGGTTTTGGGGGGGACACGGCCAGGCGTGGCGTTTCCTGTGGGGCAAACCCTCGAATGGGAGTTCAGCGATACAAGCCGGGGCGTCGTCATTCCGGCAGCGCGAACAGGTAGGACGTCAAATCTTCCATGTCTTTTTCCGAAAACCGGTAAGGGGGCATGATGGAATCCGGAGAGAGCTTGGCGGGATCGGCGAAGTGTTGCTCCACCCAACTGCGGGTCTGCCGCTTTGCCAGCCCGTTCAACGGCGGGCCGACTTTCATGCCGGCGCCGTTCACCAGATGGCAGTCGGCGCAGCTGTTCGCCTGGAACACAAGTGCGCCCGCGGTGGCGAATTCGGGCGCGTTTTCGATCGCCGAGGCGTTATCCGCGTTCAGCTTCAGCAGAAACGCCGCCAGGGAATTCAGTTGCGCGTCGCTCAGTTGAATCGCCGGCATGGAGGATCCTGGACGGACCTGCGACGGGTGTCGGAAGTGCCGGATCATCCAGGCCGCGTCGCGTCGAATCGGATTGCGCGTCAGGTCCGGCCCAATGGAGGGACCGCTGCCGCCAATGGCATGGCAACTGACGCAATGCTCCTGGCGGAAGTACGCCACGCCGGCCAATTCCTCCGGCGAGAGTTGCATCCAATCGGTTGGGGCGGAATAGTCCACCGCAACTTGAGGCGCGCGGCGGGGAGTGGAGAGCACCGCCGCGGCGGTCAGGCCGGCCCATCCAATCGCCGCCAGCCCCACGAACAGAAATGCCGCGGTGCGGCGCGCCACCTTGACGGCTTTCCCACGGTCGATAAGCGGCGCCAGGATCAGCGCCAGAATCGCCAGCCCTGGCAGTACCATCGTGCCAATCGGCTCCAGCCGGCCGTTGAACAGCTTCAGCATCTGGAAGAGAAACAGGAAATACCACTCCGGCCGCGGAACGTACGACGTGTCGGTAGGATCGGCCAACTCTTCCAAGGGCACGCGGACGGCCACGGCCAGGGTGAACAAAACGGCGAAGGCGATGAAGATGGCGACCGTGTCCTTGAACACCTGCATGGGATAGAACCGCTTCCGGGGCAGGTCCTCGTCGCCGGGAACGGGCGCTACACCGTGCTTGCGCACCAGAAAGACGTGCAGCGCGATCAGCAGCAGCGTTGCCGGAGGCAGCAACAGCACGTGCAGCCCGTAGAAGCGGGCAAAGGTGACCACCCCCACCGCGCCCTGGCCGCCTAACAGCCGCGACAGATACGGCCCCAGCCCGGGCGCTTGGCCGGCAATCTGGGTGGCCACCACCGTCCCCCAGTACGCCCGGTTGTCCCAGGGCAGCAGGTATCCGGTGAGCCCGTAGGCCAGGGTCAACAGCAGCAGGACGACTCCCACCATCCACGTGGTCTCGCGCGGCTTCTTATAGGCGCCGTACAGGAAAACCTGCACCATATGGAGCACCACCACCACGATCATCATGCTGGCGCCCCAATGGTGCAGGCCGCGGATCAAGCGGCCGCCCGTCAATTCGGTCAGTATGTAGCGCAGGCTGTTGTACGCGTCGCCTGGGGTAGGCGCGTAGTTGAACGCCAGCAGCACGCCCGTGAAGGCCTGCGTCAGAAACAGAAACACGGCCACGCTGCCGAGCACCTGGCGCCAGCCGCTCGACGCCGGAATCTCTTCGTACAGAAACTGGCGCACGGCGGCCGGAAGCCCGGTGCGATTCTCCAGCCAGGCTTGCAGGTTGTCCCAGTGGCGCCTCATGACGCCTGCCCCTTGGAGCGGAGCAGGCGGCCGAGCAGCAGTTGCGTCCCTTCGATCCTGGTCTCATACCTGTCGAGCGGGCGGGGCGCGGGTCCGGAGAGCACCTCGCCATCCACGGAAAACAGCGAACTGTGGCAGGGACAGAGGAACTCACTCCGGCTCCCCTCCCAGTGATAGGCGCAGCCGAGGTGGGTGCATTGGGGGCCGAAAGCCACCACGCCGTTGGCGCCGCGTTTCACCACCCAGGCGGTTTCCTTTTCGCTGACGATCTTCCAGCCGTCCGTTCGGTTGCGGCGGAATACCATTTCCACCGGCGCATTAGGCGCCAGCCTGGAAACATCGCCCACCGGCGTCCATTCTTCTTCTTTGTGCGCCTTGGGGGGGACGAAAAGGTAGACCAGGGCGGGCAGGCCGAAGGCGGCCGCGATGACGGCCCAGATTCCATAGATTGCGCCGACGAAGAATCCCCGGCGGCTCGACCCTTCCAGTTGGCTAGTAGCTGGGATCTGCATTTGTCTTCATACTACCGGCGATTCCCGCCCGGCGTTGTCGGAAGTTTGTGGAGAATCTGCAAATTCCCGCCGCCGCGTCATTTACAGGACTTTTACCCCGGCCGCACCAATGAAACAGGCCTCACATCGTACTCTGGCTCCAGGAGGGCATGCTGCTTGGGTGGTTACTCCGAAATCGATCCTAAGTTCCAGCCGGTCGCGCTGGACTTGCAGACCGCGGTAACCAGGGAATGGGCGCACGAGCGCTGGGCGGCCGGCGGGCGGACGCCGGCGTGGGATGCGGTGGACGTTGGAGAGCGTGTGCTCGCCTTGCTGGCTCTCGCCGCGCTGCTGCCGTTTCTGATGGTGGCCGGGGCCCTCGTGGTGCTGCTTTCGCGCCGGTGTCCGCTGGTGGCACATGCCAGAGTGGGACGCAATGGCAAAGAGATCCGGGTGCTGAAGCTGAGGACGATGTGGTCCCCCGCGGCACCGGGACCCGGCCCGTTCCCGCTCTTCGTGGAGCACCTGCGGCGGGAACCGGTGCCCGAGGTCAAGAAGCACGATCCCAGAGTCACCAGCGCGTTTGCGGCGTTCTGCCGGAAATACTCCATCGACGAACTGCCGCAGTTGTGGCATGTGGTGCGCGGCGAAATGGCCCTGGTGGGTCCGCGGCCTCTAACCGCCGATGAGCTTACCGGGCACTACGGCGCGGCGGCCGGCGAAGTGCTCCGCGTGAAGCCGGGCCTCACCGGCCTTTGGCAGGTTCGAGGCAGAAGCGGTCTCACCTACCGGCAGCGCCTCCGGCTGGATCTATTCCTGGTTCGAAACTGGTCGCTGGGGTTGTACGCGGGAATTCTCCGCGCCACCATATCGAGCGTGCTGACGGGCAAGGACGCCTGGTAGCGCCGCCGCTCAGGCCCGGTCGCGAACCAGCGTGCGGAACAGGAACGCGGCTGCCATCGCCGCGCTGCCCGACGCAAGCAGGACAGGCGGATAGCCGAACCGCGATATGGCGGCCCCGCCCGCGAACGCGGCGAGGCTGCCGGCCAGCGATGCCACCAGGAAGTAGAGCGCGGATGCCCCGCTGCGTTCCCCCGGAGCGACGCGGTTCATCAGCAGATTGAAGAGCCCCGGCTCGCTCATGTACTGGAACGACATGTAGCCGATGTAGACCGCCGCCGCGCCCGCTGGGGTGGTACTGAACGCCAGCAGCGCCAGGGCGGCTCCGGTGGCCAGTTGACACCAGGCGATGCCCTTGACGTCCCCAAGCTTCCTGAGAATCGCGGAGGCCGAGAGCAAGGCCAGCACCTGCGCCAGGTGCGAGTAGGAGAATATCGCGCCGATTCGTGGCACGCTCATGTGCAGGCGCCCGGCGAAGAACGTGTTGAAGAACGGGTTGAAGGCCCCGGTGGCCGCGCTCCAGACGGCAAGGGCGATCAGAAACCCCGCGACAGCGCGCTCTCGCGGATAGGCATTCGCCGCCGTTCGGGAAACGCTCTGGAAACGCAAGCTCACGGCCGGCAAGGCGGCGAGCGCGGCCACGGCCGAGGCCGCCACAAGCGCCCAGCGCAGGGGTTCGAGAGGCCCCGCCGAATGCAGCAGGCGCTGCATAGCTGCCGGCAAGCGGCCGGCCACCAGTCCGCCGGGGATTCCGAAGGCGATCCCCGCCGCGCAGGCCAGGCTGAAACCGAGCCGCCGATTGCGTTCGGTGGTGAGCCCGGCAATCGCCGGGCAGAACGACACCGCCCACAATGCCAGGAAGATTCCGTTACAGAAAGCCCACGCTATCAGCCATGCCTCGCCGGCGTTCCAGGTGCGGAGCAGGGCGGTGGCTGCGCTGCCGAGCGTGGCCGCGAGGAGCGTGGCGCGCAGCCCGGCGCGGTACGCGAGCGCAGCGGCGGGAATGGTCCCCAGCAGGGACCCCAGGCGCATGGCGCCGGCGATGCGTCCCAGAAACGCCTCGTGATATCCCAGCCCGATGAGGTATAGGTTGTAAATCACCAGGAAGACCAGTACGCCGAGGGTGAAGAGAGCCGAGGTTGCCTGAAACCGCAGAAATCCGCCGCCGAGCCGGCTGCGTCTCCAATACCATCGCGCGCCTCCGTACAGACTGGGAACAAGGGCGCGCGCGTGATGCACCAACCGGGAACCGGCGAAGCGCAATACGCGCCGGATTCCGGCGGCGGAGGGCTGGGCATTCATCAGGGCACGCACCGGCAGCACGCGCCTGCGGAAGATCGCCAGTCTTTCGCGAGCCGATTCGACCAGGCTCAGTTGCAGCCAGAGTTCGTCCTTGTTCGGACGAAACAGCGCCTCCACCGGGGACCACGCGTAATGCTCCATCCAGAGCCGGACATCGTCCGGCAGACGGTCGACTTCTTCGGCCGCGGTGGCGGAGAGACCGCAGCCGAACCATTCCGCAACCAACCGGAAGGCGACGGCTTCAAGCCGGCGCAAGGAATCGGCATGGCATTGCCGCCACGAAGCCCAGAAGCCGTCCGCGGATACATGCGTGTCGAGGAAGCGCGCGATTTCCCAGGCGCGCTGCGTGCGCAGGTCGCCGTGAAACACGTGCATCAGAAGATGCAGCGAGGCGAAGGCCAGAGTGTCCGGAGGGGAAAGCGCGGGGAGCAGGCGGCCTGCCACGCGTTTCGCCGCGTGGCGGAGCCAGAAGTCCGTTTCCCCGGGCGCCGGGATCGCTTCCATCCGCCCGTCCCAAAGCTGGTAGTGCAGTTCGACCGCGACCGGGAGATCGGGGGCGTAGTAGTCGCCTCGCCACTCCCATTCGCTGGGGCGAATCATGGGCGGCAGATGGCGTCCTTCGGAGCGTCCGAGCGGCATGTAGCCGAGCGCGAGCAACTCGTCGCGCGCCGCAAGAACGGATTCCGGCCGGCACAGGATATCGATATCCCCCTGCGCGCGCAGAAGCGGATCGGGCGTGTATTCCGGCGAGTGCGTGAGGCCCTTCAACACGATGAACTCGATCCCCCGGCGTTGGAGCGAGCCGGCGATCTCGAACAGCGCCTCTTTGAGGCGGGCGAATCGCTTCGAATAGTCGTGGAGATTCCCCTCCAGGCGGTGGCGCACCCATTCGGGCATGGCGCCGCCGTGGTAGCGATGCAGCGTCAGGGCAAGATTGGCCCTGTCGCAGAACCGCAGCAGGCCGCGGTATTCCGCGTCGTCCAGATCGCGCAGCAGGCCGGCGCCCGAGCCGTTGAACCCGAGCGCCTCCAAAGCAGCCCGCGCGTAACGGGGCACCCGCGCTTTCGAAAGGTCCTGCCGCACCGGCGCGGGCGCGGCGATGCCGGTGGCTTCGATCTCCGGATAGAAGAGCGCCATCAGAAGTCGATTCGCGTCGCGAACTGAATCCGCCTGGGCTGGCCCGAAAGAAGGATCCGGCCGAAGAACGGCCCGTTGTCGGCGTACGGGTCCGGGAAGCCAAGATTCGGATTGTTCAGCGAGTTGAATGCCTCCGCCCGCACCTCGACGCCCCACCGCTCGCCGATCGAGAAGCGCTTGTGCAGAGCAAGATCGATCACCTGGTTCCCCGGCCCGGGAATGATGTCGCGCCCGGCGTTGCCAAACGTGTATGGCGCCGGGGCGCTGAAGGCGTTCGTATTGAACCAGTGCCCGGGAGTGCGCTGGTTGGCGGGCAGGCTGATGGACTGCCCCGGAACGATGTTCGGGCGGGTGAACGTGCCCGCGTTGGCGGTGTCCGCCGAGATGTACAGCGGATCGAGCGGCGTGCCATCCTGCACGGTAATCGTTCCGCTCAGTTGCCAGCCGCCCAGCATCGCCCAGTGGCCGCCCGCGCCCGGAAGGTTGTACACGAAGCCGGCGCTGATTCGCCTGCCGACGTTGAACGCGGAGAGACCCTTTTCGAGGTTCAGATTCCGCTCATCCTGCGCGCCGCCGCTGTCGAAAAGCGCCGGAATGACGGTCGACGAATCGTCGATCGATTTGGACCACACGAAGCTGGCCAGGAACGCGACCGACCGGCGCAGGCGCTTCTCCGCTTTGGCTTGCAGCGAATGGTAGGAGGAGTTGGCGATGTTCTCGTATTGGTAGATTCCGCCCAGGCTGGGGAACGTGCGCAGCGATTGCAGGCCGCCCGGCCGCGGATTCAGGTTCTCGCCCGTTTCCGTGTGCAGCGCCGTGTTGAAGCGGCGGAAGCGGCCCAGATGGGTACCTTTGCCGCCGATGTAGGACACATCCAGAACGACCGCTTTGGGAAGCTCGTGCTGAATTCCGGCGTTCCATTGCTGCACGTACGGCGTGGGAAGACGGCGGTCCAGACCGTAGTAACTCGGAAGCCCGGCGCCCGCGGTCGAGGGAAAGCCGTTCCGCGTGGTCAGCACGGGCATGGTGGTCGCGTCCGCGCTGTTCGATTCGGTCCGGATGTTGTTCAGCATCAGGTCGTAGCTCTCCGCCGAGATCTCCGGACTGAAATAGATGCCCCAGCCGGCTCGGAACACCGTATCGCCGTGAGAGGCGAGCAAGCCGGGAATCCGCCAGGCAAGGCCCGCACGAGGCGCGACGTCGGTCCGGTTCGGAGTGTGCGCCTGGCTCACGTTGACCAGCGCCGGCGCGTTTGGAAGCGTGGAGTAGTCGAGGTTCAAGAGTTTGTTGCGGGCTTCGGTGAAGGGCGCGAAGTAGTCGTAGCGCAGACCGAGGGTCAGGGCCAGGCGGCTTGCCACCTGCCAGTCCTGCTGCGCAAACCCTCCGTAGGTGTTCTGCCGCATGTATGCCTGCGAGTCGCCGACGCTGCGCCTGGTGCTTTGCGGATAGCCCAGCAGGAAATCGGCGAGAGCGTCGCCGGTGCCAGCGGAGCCGTTGCCCGTGAACGCACCGCTGTACACGTATTGGCCACGGATCGTATTGCTCTGGCGGTAATTGAGCTGGAAATGCGTCCAGTTGACGCCGAATTTGTAGGTCCGCCGCCCGCGCACGCGGGAGTATGTTTCGGACGCGCCCCAGGTGTTGTCCCGCTGAATCTGGGGCAGGGTGGGATCGTCGGTGACCGTGGAGTAGTTCGGAAGGTAGAAATACGGCAGACCGAAGGAGAATGGATCCGATGGGGGATTCAGAATCCCGAGACTGGCCGCAACGTTTTCCCGCGAGGCGCTGAGCGGCATATCGAAAAGGCGCAGGCGGGTGAAGGATGCGCGCAGTTCATTGCTCCAGGATGCGCCCCCCGTGGTGTGCCCGAGCGTGGCCTGCTGCGCGCGCAGGTTCTCGGTCGTGGGACGCAGGGGGAAGTTCCCGCCCACTCCGCCCCGGTCGTCGTTCGCCGTGTAGCGAGCGAAAAGCAGGCTGCCCTTCTTCAGTTGGCGATCGAAGCGCGCCGAGACCGTGTCGTGGTTGCCGGTGCTGGGAGACGAGTCGAGGTAGTTGCCGCCGGAATTCCCGGAGCGGTTCGGCAGCGGCTCGAACCGGGCCAGGTATTGCCGCGCGATGGGGTCGATCTGCGCGCCCGGAATCGCGTTGTTGGGGAACGGGATTCGCGCGGCGCCGGTGGGGCCGCTGAGCGGGTCGTAGATGAGGTCGCCGCCCTGGAAATTGCCGGCGCGCGCCGTCGCATCGGGGACAATCTGCACCGCAGGAGAAGCCGACTGGCCGCGCACCCCTTCATACGCCAGGAAGAAGAAGGACGACGGCAGCGGCAAGCGTCCACCGAGCGAACCTCCGAACTGATTGCGCCGGAAGACGGGCCGGGGCAGGGTGGGATCGTCGAAGTAGTTGCGGGCGTCGGTAACCTGGTTTCGAAGATACTCGAAGGCGGAGCCGTGGAACTGCTGGCCACCCGATTTAGTCACCAGGTCCACCACGCCACCGCCGGTCTGCGCGAACGCCGCGGGCGCCATCGAAGATTGAATCCGGAACTCCTGCACCGAGTCCATTGGCGGCATGACCGCAATGGCGTACATGTTCTGGTCGGTGTCGTAGGCCCCGTCCACGAAGTAGGAGTTCATGTACGGGCGGCCGCCGTTGATGGGCGCGTTGAGGGCCACGGAACCGCGCGACCCCTGCTGAAGATCGTTGCCGGCGTCGTGAACGAAACCTGAAAGCTGCCGCGGAATCGCGCCTGGGCCGAGCGTGACCAGGGCGATCACGTTGCGTTCATCCAGGGGTAACTGGGTGAGCGTCCGGGAATCCACGCGATAGCCCGCCGTGGCGTCTTCGGTCTGGAGCGGCGATACGGCGGCAGTCACGGCGACGGAATCGGTGAACTCGCCGGCCTTGAGCCGGACATCCACCCTGGCCTGCTGGTTGACCTCCAGCGTGACATGCCGCACCACAACGGTTTGGAATCCCGGGCGTTGCGCGCGAACCTCGTACACCCCCGGCGCCAGCGGCTCGATGCGGTAGGCTCCGGACTCATCCGCCAACACGGTGCGCGTGAAGCCTGTGGCTTCCTGCCGTGCGACCACCTGAGCGGCAGGCACCAGGGCTCCGGATTCGTCCCGGATCTCTCCGAACAGCGAGCCCGTCGCGACTTGAGTTCGCGCAAGCGACGCGGCCACGCAAAGCAACAAAACGGTTCTCATCCTCTATCTCCTCGAACGATTCGTTCCAGTTTGTCTGCCGCCGCGTCCAGATCGCGGTAGCGCATCTCGTAGGCTCTGGCTTCGGCCAGCCGGTTCAGCACTGTCGTCCGTTGGCCCTCCGTGGACAGGTCCGCCGGCCATGGGGAAGAGGATAGGCGCTTCACCACGTCGCCGCCCGCAATGGGAATCAGCTCGGCCTCTCCGTCCCGGCCATCGCGCCGGTTCAGGAAGACGACCGCATCCACGCGGCTGTCGACGGCCGTGCGTATGGCCGGCAGGCAATCGGTCCGCACCTCGATGGTGGGCTTGCCGTGGGCGTGCGGGCTCTCATCCATGCCCCGGAACTCGGGGAACAGCGAGCCCGCGGTTGCCCGAAACCGGAACAGGCGCGGATCTCCCAGCACGGTGCGCGTGCGGCTTCGTCTCACCAGGCTGCTGGAATCGTCCGAAATGTACGTCCAGCCGCGCCGCGCGCACGCATAGGCCAGCGACGATTTGCCGGCGCCGGAGTCTCCCGCGAGCAACACGCCGCGGCCGTCCAGTGCTACGCACGCGGCGTGCAGGGTCACCATGCGGAGCGACCCGAGCAGACAGTAGGCCATCGCTTCCAACACGTGGTAGCGAAGGTAGCGCGCGTTGGTCAGCACACGATCGGCGACCCAGGCGGAACCAATGCCAGTGGCCATGTCGCAGCACCAGTAGTTCTCCGCATCGGCGACGGACACGGTGAGGTTGCATTGCGCGCGAACCACCGGGGGAGGCGGGCAATCCGCCGCGGCGCCCCTGGTCACCACGCACCGCAGATCGAGGGGAGGAGCGTCGAATCGCTTCGGCAACTCAGCCCAGCTCTCGCCGGCCGCGTCGAGAACTACCTGGGAATTCGAGGTCACCGATGTGGCGAACCCGTACGGGTAGAACTCCGCCCGGTGCGGCAGGGGCATCAATGCCAATATCGGATCGCTTTCCGGCATGACGCCGGCACTAACTGGAGTGGCGCTCATCTTCGACGAGAATAGCCGGGAGCCGGGCGGGAAGTAATCCGCAAGCTGTAAAGGAATGGTAAATACTGCCGCGTCCCGCCAGCCTATCCGCTCAGGCGCAATGACTTATCCCAGCGCCTGTAAAAGGATTGTGATTTTCCCGTTTTCCGCGGCGGAACCGCGCCCCGCCGGCATTACACTGGCTGGTGTGGCGGAAGGGCAAGTTACTAATGCGAACGGCAATTGTTCACTACTGGCTGCTCAAAATGCGCGGAGGAGAGAAGGTGGTGGAAGCGCTGTGCCGCCTTCTGCCCGATGCAGACGTGTTCACGCTCTTCTACGACCCCGAAAACGTGTCTGAGGCGATCCGGTCCCACACTGTCAAGGCATCTTTCTTGAATCCCCTGCGCAGGCATTACCGCTCGCTGCTGCCACTGTTCCCCATTGCCCTCGAATCCATGGACCTGCGCGGCTACGACCTGGCGATCAGCAGCGAGAGCGGACCCGCCAAGGGCGTGCTGACCTCGGCGGACACCCGCCACATCTGTTACTGCCACTCGCCCATGCGCTACCTGTGGGACTTATATCCCACTTACCTGCACGACTGGACGCGTTCCTGCTGGAAGAAGGCGGCGATGGCGGCGTTCGGCTGCCCGCTTCGAGTCTGGGATTACTCTACGTCCGCGCGCGTGGACGAATTCGCCGCCAACAGCCGAAACGTCCAGAAGCGCATCTGGAAGGCCTACCGGCGCGAGTCGCAGGTGATCTATCCTCCCGTGGCCGTCGAGATCTTCCGTTGGATGCCCCCGGGGGACAGTTATCTGATGGTGTCCGAACTGGTGACTTACAAACGGGCCGGAGACGCCGTGCGGTGCTGCACCAGGACCGGCCGGCGCCTGAAGATCGTAGGCGACGGCCCGGAGTACGCTTCACTGAAGAAACAGGCCGGTCCGAACGTGGAGTTCTGCGGCCGCGTTTCGCCTGCCGAACTGCGGGATCTCTATTCACGTTGCCGGGCGCTGCTCATGCCGGGCGAGGAGGACTTTGGAATTGTCGCGGTCGAGGCCATGGCCAGTGGCAAACCGGTAGTGGCCCTGGGCCGCGGGGGAGTGCTGGAGGCCGTGCCGCCCTCAGGCGGTGTGTTCTACAACGACCCTGGCGACGAGGCGTTGGAACAAGCGTTGACGCGGTTTGAGGAAGTCGAATCGCTGGTCCGGCCAGCGGAACTGCAAGCCTGGGCGGAGCGCTTCTCGGAAGCCCGGTTCCGCGAGCGAATGCTCGATCTGATCGGACGGGGGGCTGGCGCGCGCGACACTGAGGCGCCCCTCTCACGAGCCCAGCGGCAGGTGAGGGGGTGAGAGTGCGCATCCAGGCTGTCAGACTGCTGGCCACTCTGCCGTTGCTTGTGCAAGCCGCCTTTGCGCAACAGGAGCAGACTCGCACCGCGCCCGATTGCAGCTCGCCCGCGGGCTCCGTCGATCCAAGGTGCCTCGCCGACCGGGCGGCGGCGGGCCAGAATGGCGTGGACGAGATGGCACTTCCCCGCCTCCCGGTGATTCGCGATCAGAATTCGCAGCCGTACCAGAACAACCAGTCACAGCGCGCCGAGACCCCCGGCCCGAGCGCCGCCGATTCCCGCGTTCCACACCCAACCGAGGAGCCCACCGCTTTCCAGAAGTTCGTCGTGCAATCGACCGGCAAGCTGTTGCCGGTTTTCGGCGCCGAACTGTTCCGCGAGGTTCCCAGTACCTTCGCGCCGGCGGACCGCTTTCCCGTGACCCCCGACTACGTGGTTGGGCCGGGCGATCAGCTTCTCATACGCGCTTGGGGGCAGATCGACCTCAGCGTTTCCCCCATTGTGGATCGCACCGGCGCCATCTACATCCCGCAAGTCGGCTCGGAGGTAGTCGCCGGTCTTCAGTTCGCGCAGGTCCGGGATTTCCTCAGGACGGCGATCGGCCGCATCTATCGCAACTTCGACCTGAGCGTCAACATGGGCCAACTGCGCTCCATCCAGGTGTTCGTCTTGGGACAGGCGCGCTCGCCGGGCGTGTACACCGTAAGCTCTCTCAGTACGCTCGTGAACGCCGTGTTCGCCTCCGGTGGCCCCAATGCCCACGGGAGCATGCGCCGGATCTCGCTCATGCGGCAGGACCGCGCGGTGTGCGAATTCGACCTGTACGATCTGCTGCAACGCGGCGACAAGTCGAAGGACCAGCGCCTGCTTTCCGGCGACGTGATCTACATTCCGCCTGTTGGCGGGCAGGTGGCGATGACCGGAAGCGTGAATGCGCCGGCAATCTACGAGCTGAAGGAAGGCGTCACGATCGAAGAGGGATTGCAGCTTGCCGGCGGCCTTACTCCCGTGGCGGCGAAGCGCACGGCGATCGTCGAACGGATCGAGGACTCCACGCGGCGCGTGGTCGAGGTGCCGCTCGTGGGCCCCGGCGCCGCCGCCAAGTTGCAGAACGGCGACGTGGTCAGCGTGCTCGCCGTCGCGCCGCGCTTCGAGAACGCCGTTACGCTTCGCGGCAACGTGGCCGACCCGGTTCGCATGCCGTGGCAGCCGGGCATGAGAATCCGCGACTTGATCCCCGACCGCGAAGCGCTTCTCACGCGCGACTACTGGCAGGCGCGCAACCGCCTGGTGTTTCCCATGAGGCCCGGCGAGCCTTCCGGGGACGGGCCTCGCGACCCGATCGCCTCCACTGGGACGATGGCTGACCCGCCGTCCGGCGGCGGCTTGGCGAACGGCCTGGAGGGCGCGCGAAGCGCCGGCGCCGCACGGGCGAGAGCGGGGCCCGGTTCCATCGGCGTTTCGCGGGAGCAGGAGCAGCCCGCCAAGAACCACGTGGAGCGCAACGCGCTGGAGACCAACTGGAACTACGCGGTCATCGAGCGCCGCGATCCCAAGGACCTTTCCACCACGCTGATTCCGTTTCGCCTAGGCAAGGCCGTCATCGATGGCGACCAGACCGAGAACCTGCCGCTCGAACCAGGCGATGTGGTCACCATCTTCTCCACGGCCGATGTGAGGCTGCCGCAGAACCTGCAATCCAGGTACGTCCGCCTGGAGGGCGAATTCGCATCGGCGGGCGTCTACAGCGCCAGGCCCGGTGAGACCTTGCGCCAACTGGTGCAGCGCGCCGGGGGGCTGACTCCGCAGGCGTACCTGTTCGGCTCCCAGTTTACGCGCGCATCCGCCAAGCTCGAACAGCAGCAGCGGCTCGACGACCTGGTGAATTCCCTGGAGCGCCAGGTGGCCTCCTCCTCGGCCAATCTCCGGGGCTCGGTGATCTCGCCCGAGGAGGCGGCGGCGGCCAACAGCGAAATCGCGGGACAGCGCGACCTGGTCGAGAAGCTCCGCCAGGTGCGGGCCGCCGGACGCATCGTTCTCGATTTCGACTCGCGCGACCCGCGGCCCGAAAAACTGCCCGACCTGCCGCTCGAAGACGGCGACGTGTTCACCGTTCCCAGCAAGCCCTCGTTCATCAACGTGATCGGCGCCGTCTACAGCGGGACTTCCTTCGTGTACTCCGATAGCCGCCGGGTGGGCGACTACTTGCGCGAGGCCGGAGGCACCACCCGCACGGGCGACTCCCGCCACGCGTTCCTGATCCGCGCGAACGGCTCGGTCGCAAGCAGACCCGGGTCCCACGGCTTGCTGGGCCAGAAGTTCGAGGATCTGCGCCTGCATCCCGGCGACACCATCGCGGTCCCGGAACAAATCAACAAGACCACGTTTTTGAAAGGGCTGAAGGACTGGGCGCAGGTGTTCGCGCAGTTTGGGTTGGGCGCGGCCGCGATCAGCATTCTCAAGTGAGCGATCATGCACGTAGACACGAGCGAAGTGGAAATCTCGCTGGCCGACGCCGCAAGGACGGTGGCGCGGCGCGTTCGCATGATCGCCTCCGTCACGGTTGCGGCGGCCGGCATCGGTGCGGCGGTGGTCATGCTTCTGCCCGTGTACTATTCGGCCGAAGCCGTGATCCTGCCGCCGCAGCCGGACCAGCCCATGCAGTCGATGCTCATGGGGAGCCTCTCCGGCCTGAGCGGCCTCGGGCTGCTGGGAGGCGGAGGCGGCTCCGCGCTGTTCCGCAATCCCGGCGAGTTGTACGCCGGTCTGCTGAAAAGCCGCACCGTCGCCGACGCGGTCATCGCCCGGTTCCAGCTCAAGAGCCTGTACGGGAACGAGACGATGGTGGACACGCGGAAGCGCCTGGCCCGGCTCACCACCATCGAGACCGGCAGGGACCTGCTGATCCACGTGCGCGTGGAAGACCGCGAACCGGCGCGCGCCGCCGCCATGGCGAACGCCTATGTGGATGAGTTGCACCGCCAGAACTCGCGCCTGGCGCTCACCGCCGCCGGACAGCGCCGGCTGTTCTTCGAGGAGCGCGTGCGCAAGGAGAGCGAGACCCTGGCCGACGCCGAAGCGGCGATGCGGAACATGCAGCAGGCCAGCGGTCTGGTCTACCCGGCCGGCCAGTCCGAGGCGCTGCTGCGCTCCATCGCCCAGCTTCGCGCGGAGATCGCGAGCCGCGAGGTGCAGGCCCAAGCCATGCGTCTGTACGCCGCGCCGGAGAACCCGCAACTGCGCGCAAACCAGGAGGTGACCTCCGCCCTTCACGCGCAACTCGACAAGCTGGAGAAGACGGGCGAAGGCGCGGGAGATCCGCTGGTTCCGGCTCGCCGGATTCCCCAGGCAGCCCTCGAGTACCTGCGCAAGGCGCGCGACGTGAAGTACCACGAGACGCTCTTCGGGCTGCTTTCCCAACAGGCCGAAGCCGCCCGCCTGGACGAAGCCAGAGAGTCGCCCGTGGTCCAGGTGCTGGACCGGGCCCAGCCGCCCGATAAGAAGAGCTGGCCGCCGCGCGTGTTCCTGGTCGCGCTCGCCACTGTAGCCGGGGCTATCGCGGCCTCCGCCATCGCCTTGTTTCAGGCGCACCGCGCCGGCGGGGTCTATGCGCGCTTCTGAAAACACCGCCATCTCGGGCGGCGGGTTCCTGACCGCCTTCGCGGCCCTCAGCGCGGCCCCCGCGCTACGCATCGGCGACGTGCAGCTCCTCGAAGTTCTACAGGCGCTGGCCCTGTGCGCGGCATCCATCCTGGCCGTCCACGCCCGCTTCCGCATCCGCCTTCCGGCAATCTGGCGCGAATACGGAGGCCGCTACCTGGCACTGTTGTGCGCCTGCGCCGCCGTCTCGGCGTTCTCTCTCCGGCTGCCGTTTTACCCTCCGCCAGGCATTTCCGCGCTGAAACAGCCGCTGGCGATTTCGCTCTCGCGCCTGCTGGAGTTGTTCCTGGCGATGGGGTCGCTGCTGTTCGTGGCCGGCGCATTAGGGCGCAGTCCGAAGTGGCGCCGCGCGGTGCTCGACGCGCTTGCCGGCGCCGCCATCCTGAGCGCGTGCGCGTCCATCCTCGGCTGGCTTCTGTTCAAAGAGGCCGGCATCCGGACCCCGGTAGTCTACGATTTCAGCGACCGCGTGCGCGGCTTCTTCAACGAGGGCGGCCCTTACGGAATGTTTTTGGTGGCCGCATCGCTGGCCGTACTTCTGCGCGCGCATCTCCAGCCCTACCGCTATCGCTTCCAGGTTCCCATGACGCTCGGGTTGTTCGCGGTGGCGCTCGTGCTCAGCGGTTCCAAGGCTGGCCTTCTGGCGGCCGCCGGGCTTGCGGTGCCCGGCGTGCTGATTTCCGGCAGCCGCCGCCAGAGGCTGACGCTGCTCGCGGCCTCGCTTCTGTTTCTGGGGCTGCTGGCCATGTTCCAGCGGCAACTCGTCACGTATTGGCTTGTCTACCAGGACATCGACGAGGCCGCGCTCTATCACCCGGCGACCCGAACTACGTGATGGGCCGCATCACCGGCGCGCTGATGGTACCGCGCATGATCGCAGCGCATCCCATCGGCGGCATCGGCCTGGGCAACTACTCGTTGATGAGGAACGATCCGGAGTACCTTCAGGGCCTTCCCGCCGTGGACGAGTGGGACCTCACCGGCATGGGCCTGGTGGGCGCCATGGCGGAACTGGGGATTCCGCTCGCCCTCTGGCTCTTCGCAACCCTGCTCCGGCCCCTGCGAATAGCGCGCCAGAGAAAGGCCGCGCCGGTCATCGCCATGGCCGCCGCGTTTCAGCCCCTCTCGTTTCTCTTGGGAGTCAACCTGAATTTCTTCTATCCGTGGCTGGTGACCGCGCTCGCGCTGGCGTCGCAGCAGGCGGACACGGGGTCGCCGTGAGAGACGGCTTGCTTTGCGATGCCCGCTGGATCGGTGCTCATGGCATCGGCAGATTCGCAAGCGAGGTGCTGCGGCGGCTCCCCGAGTTCCGGCAGCTCGCGGGCGGGCCGAAGCCGCTGTCGGCGGCCGACCCGCTCTGGCTCGGCTGGAAGCTGGCCGTTGGGCGCCCGCGCCTTTTCTTCTCTCCCGGCTTCAACCCTCCGCCGTTCGGTTCCGCTCCCTTCGTGTTCACCATTCACGACCTGATTCACGTTCGGATCCCCGCCGAAGCGTCGCTTGCCAAGCACCTGTACTATCGCCTGGTCGTCAAGCCCGCCTGCCGCCGCGCACACCGCGTGCTGACGGTGTCCGAGTATTCCCGCACGCAAATTCTCGAGTGGTCGGGCGTGCCGCCGGACCGCGTGGTCAACGTGGGAAACGGCGTCGGCCCGCCCTTCTCTCCCGACGGATTGCGGCGCCAGTCCGGCTGTCCCTACATCCTATATGCCGGCAATTCCAGGCCGCACAAGGGCCTGCTCACTCTGCTGCAAGCGTTTCGAGGTCTGCCCGAACGCGATCTCAGGCTCGTGCTGGCCGGCCGCCTCGGCGCCGAAACCGCGCAGTTGGCGCAGAGCCTGGGCATCGGGCATCGCACCGAGATTGTCGACTCACCCGACGACGACGAGTTGGCCAGTCTGTACCGCGGCGCGCTGGCACTGGTCCTACCCAGCCTGATGGAGGGCTTTGGACTTCCGGCCCTGGAAGCCATGGCCTGCGGAACGCCGGTGATTGCGTCGCGGGCGGGTTCCTTGCCCGAGGTTGTGGGAGATGCCGGCGTTCTGGTGGACCCGCTCGACCCGGCGGCCATCCGGCGCGAGATAGAGTCCCTGCAGGCCAACCCGGAGCGCCGCGCCGCCATGCGTTCCAGGGGCATCGAGCGCGCCCAACAGTTCACCTGGGGCAACGTCGCAGACAAGGTTCGCGCCGTTCTGGGCGCGGCCCGTCAGAACGACCACAGCAAGCTCACATAGCCGGTGTTACTCCCGTAGTCCTGCTGGCTGTGAAAGTCATCGCGGAACCCGTACCTCTGGTAGCCGAAGTTCGCCCTCAGGTTCTCCATCAGGCGGAACGAAACCCTGGCCATCGGAGACTGGAACCGCATGGGATAGGTCTGCGCGGCTTGAAAGGTGGGCAGAGTGGACCCCGTGCCGTTTCCGAACGGGTTGCCGCGGCCGTCGCCGGTATCCTGAACGATGCTGTAGCCCAAGTAGCATGTCGCAAGCTTCGTGAAGACCATTCGGAAGCCGAGATTGCCGGAGTGGATGTTGCTGACATAGTACGACTCTCCCGACGCAAGCTGCGGCCCGGCGAAGTATGCGATGCCACCTACGGTATTAAGGTGCAACTTGGAGTAACTTGCATCCAGCGATAGCCAGGCCAGCGCCGCCCAGGATGCCGATCCCGTATTCGCGCGCGACTGCGAACTGTAAGCGGTGAACGCCGTCGAATTGCTGTTGTAGTCCGCGTGCGAAGCGGCCGAAAGCCGCAGGCTCTTGAACTGATACCGAAGCTGCCCCACGATCGTGTGGTAGCCGCGGTCGCTTTTCGCCGCGAACGGCCGGTTCGCCCGCCCCACCTCGCCCTCCGCCGTGAGCGTCAGGCCTTTAAGCAGGCTCAGCCGCATCCCGCCGGCGCCGGAATTCAGAATGTTGACCTGTTCGTAGGCGGGCCCCGCCGCTGCGCCCGCGAATACAGCCTGCTGAATGGACCGGATTCTCCTGTCGGAGTATTGATAGCCGCCGTGGAAACTCAACCAGCGGTTCACCTGGTAGTTGATGTTTGTCTGGTTGGCGAAGGTGAAGATCCCCAGGTATTCGAAGAAGGCGAACTGAGTGGTTCTGGTCGAGTTATCGAACTCGGCATACGCACTGTTTCCCTCCGTCCTCACGTTGTAAGTGGAAGTCTGGTTGACGAAAGTGAGTTTGGATGCCGGCTGTGCACTGATGGTCAAGTTGCCCGCCGCCACCGGACGCTGCGCCGTGCCGTATGCCGCCACTTGCCGGTTGGCGGCTGCCCCGGCTAAGTTGAGTCCCACGGTGCTCTCGTCCAGAAGGTACCCACGCTGGCCTGCCGTATAACTGAGCCGGCCGTTGACGCCGAACCACCCGCGTTCGTAGAACAACCCCACGCGCCAATACGGGCTGGTTCCGCGATACGGTTCGGTACGGCTGAACGAGCTGAGTGTTGCGCCGCCGGAAACCGGCGCGCCATAGGCTCCGGCGGCCGGAGAGCCGCCGTCGTCCTTGAAGTCCTCCCATCCGCGCGTCCAGGTAAGGCGAAACCCACGCAGGCGAATCTCGTTCCCCACCCGGTACTCGGATCGCAGCCGCCGGACATTGGCGAGCACCGGGAAAACGGTGGCGGCATCGAAACCCGGAGCGGTCGCAATCCCAGTTCCGCTCTGGCTGTCGCGTGTGTAGCCGAAGTGGAACTGGATCTTCGACTGCGGCAGGATGGTCAAGTCGTGATTCTGGGAATCGTACTGCGTGTCCAGCAGGTGCGCCCCGGCCGCGCCATCCGTGGTCAGCCCCGGGTTGAAGTAGTCGTTCCGGCGCCACAACAGGTCGTATCGATACCAGCGGTTCTTCTGCACGCGGAACGCCGCCGATTCATACGGGTCGCCGCCCAGGCCCCGCGTGGTGAGCAGGATCTCGTCGAACCAGCGTCCATGGCCATCCTTCGAGTTCATCGCGAAGGAACTCTCCAGCAACTTGACGCCGCTTCCGAAGTTGACTGTGCTCCGGTATTCGGCATCGTTGCCGCCGACGGTTTGGAACCGGTACCCGGTTTCGAAGGATGAACTGACGGTGTAGTCCCCCCACGCGCCGCCCTGGCTTTGAACATCGGTCTGCTGGGCGGCGCAAACCAACGGGAGGATCAGGCAGGCCGCCGTGCGTATCGCCTTGGATTTCGGTTTCATCTTCGGAATAGGGAGTCGCTGTTCGAACCGTGAATGCGAACGTGGCAATTCGTGCAGTTCTGGTAGCGCGGATCAGTGACGTTGTGGGCCTGGGACGGGTGCGGATCTCCCGTCCCCCGCAAACTAAATCCCGGCGAGCCGTTGTGGCATTCCAGGCACATGGTGAAGACGACCGGGCGCCGCAGCAGCCGCGAATTCGTGGAGCCGTGCGGGGAGTGGCAGATCTCGCACCCCTCGATGCGCACGGGCGGGTGCTCGTAGGCGAATGGGCCGCGCTTCTCGGTATGGCATTTCAGACACGGCTCTTCATCGGCGGCTCCCGTCCCGGTCATTTTCGGCCGGCTGGCCATTCGCCATTCCGGCGCGAATGAGCCGTGCGGATTGTGGCAATCGTTGCATGCCATGAAGCCTTCGTTGACCCGGTGTTTAAACGGCATGGAGAAATCCGCACGCACGTTGGCGTGGCATTGATAGCAGAGTTCGGCCTGCGCCTTGGCGAGCAGGAACTTCCTCGCGGGAGTCCCGTGGATCAGGTGGCAATCGGTACAAACCACGGCGTTGAGCGTGTGTGGCGAACGGCCAATGTTGGCGCGCGACATGGTCTGCGCGTGGCACCGCAGGCACGCGTCCAGTACCTGCGGCCGGGACATAGCGGAAAACGCCGCGATCGTCTCCTTGCCGCCGAAGGCTTGCACGTGCCGGTCGCCCGGACCGTGGCAGCCTTCGCATCCCGTGTCCCGCGGCTTTTCCTTACCGGAGGCGATGCTCTTGAAGTGGGGGTTCTGGTTGAATGTTCCCCAGATATCGGAGTGGCAGTCTTTGCACATGGCGCTGCCTACGTACGCGTTTGGAGGCGTCTGAGCGCCCGCCGCCAAGGCAGTCAGGAGGGCGGCGAGCGCCAGCCGGCAGTCGGTTGTTCGAGCGAATCGTAGCGCCAATAGCTTCCTCGCAGTTCGATCTTAGACCGGCGCTGCGCTGACACCTAGAGTTGTAAGTCGCTTTTTACAGAGCTTTTACAGCCACTCAGTGGGGCGTCCCGCGCGGACCAGGGGGGCCGCCCCACGACTTTCACATAACTCTTACAATTCGTTGGGGACCTTGCCCGTCCCGCGCAGTTACGCTAGCTGTCAATGAGCGGGCATGGGACCGGATGCTGGCGGTATCTATCACTGGCGCTGCTGGTGTGGGCTGTCGCGGATTCGCTCGCGATTCGCACCTGCTTAGCCCAGGGTACCTGGGCATCCCCTCCGGTGTTCGTCTCGGTGGATAGCTGGATCTATCCGGCGCTCCTGCGGCTGGCCGCGTTGCGGTACATCCCGGACCAGGCTGCCGGCATGCGCCCGTGGACGCGCGCGGAGTGCATGCGCCAACTTAGGGAAGCGGAGCGCGCCGAGGCGCAGTCCTCCGAGTACCGCGAGACCGCGGGCTCCCCGGAGGCTTCATCTCTAATCCGCGCCTTGCGCCGGGAGTTCAACCAAACCCCCGATGCCGCGGGTTACGTTGAGATCGAGTCCGTCTACACCCGGTATCTCGGCGTTGCGGGGACGCCGTTGATCGACGGCTACAACTTCGGCCAGACCGTCGCGAACGATTACGGCCGGCCGGTTTCGGGCGGCAGCAACGCTGTCGCAGGCGTCTCCATCGCGGCAGCCGCCGGGCGCGTGTCCTTTTACGCGCGCACCGAGTACTGGCGCGCGCAGCCATTCGCCAGCCCGGCGGGGGGTCTACAGTCCGCGGCGCCGCAGATCGAACCGGTGCTGCCCGCGGCCCAGGCCGGAGTCAGCCGCCTTCAGCCAGTCGAGGCGTACGCCGGCGTGCAGATTGGCCACTGGTCGCTGACGGTTGGGAAACAGGACCTGTGGTGGGGGCCGGGCGAATCCGGCGCGCTCTCGTTCAGCGACAACGCTCAGCCGATCTACTGCTTCCGTGTGACGAGCGCGTCGCCGCTGGTGCTGCCGGGCTTCCTGAGCGGGCTGGGAAGCTTCCGCATCGACCTGATCGGCGGCGAGTTGTCCGGCCACAGCTTGCCGCCGCGCCCGCTCCTGAACGGGCAGAAGCTCACCTGGAACGTCAGCCGGGACCTGGAACTGGGCTTCACGCGCTGGTCGTTGTTCGGCGGGGCGGGAGTCCGGGGGTTTACGGTGGGCGCCGTCGGGCGCAATCTCTTCTCCAACGGCGCGACCTTCGGCAATGCGGTTGACCCCGGCGACCGCAAGAGCGGATTCGATTTCCTGTGGCGCCTCCCCCTGCCCGGACGCCCCGTCACGCTGTACGCCGATCTGTATGCGGACGATGAGCCAAGCCCGCTGACCGCGCCCCGGCGTTCGGGATTCAATCCTGGCATCTATCTCGCCCGGATCCCCGGCTTGCCGCGATGGGATCTGCGGGTGGAAGCGCCATCCACGCGCCTGGCCGCTTCAGACCAGGGCGGCAGGTTCCTCTACTGGAACAACGTTTACCGCGACGCCAACACCAATCGGGGCTACCTGCTGGGAAGTTGGGTGGGCCGCGACGGCCGGGGGCTCGCCATCCAAACCACATGGTGGCGCTCCGAGCGGTCGAAGCTCGAATTCGGATACCGCCAGAATCGCATCGGGCCGGCGTTCCTCCCAGGCGGCGGAACCCAGGACGATGCCTCGGCCGCCGCCACCTTCAATCCAAGGCCGGAAGTCGCCGTGCGGGTATCGGCGCAGTATGAGAGGTACCGCATTCCGCTGCTGGGCGGCATCCACCGCGACGTGGCAACCACGCTGGAGTTGACCTACACGCCCCACTGGCGGCCCATCCAAAACCGAGGCGAATCGCCACATTTGAGGCGAATCGCCGCATTTACAGTAAATTGACACTCCGGCTACGACTGCCCGCGCGGCTATTGATAGCGTAAAAGAGCAATCCGAGCGGAGGTTCGCCGCATCCAATGTACACGATGACACCGACTCTTCAGCCTGGAACGGGCAATGCAGCGCGCTTCGGCGCCGGCTCCCGTCCGGATACGTCCCCCAATGCGGCCCCGGCTCGCTCGCACGCCGAGTCCCCGCGCGTCCACAAGATCCTCGTCATCGATGACGACGAAAACCTCCGCGACACCGTCTCGCTGATGCTGGAACAGGAAGGCTTCAAGACGGTGCTGGCTGCCGACGGCCGGGGCGGGTTCGAGCAGGCGATAATGCTTCAGCCCGATCTCATCCTGGTGGATCTCCGCCTGCCCGGCATGAGCGGGGTGGAGATCTGCAAGCAATTGCGCGCCTCCCAGGTGTCCACGCCCATCGTCGTCCTCAGCGCCGTGGGAGACGAAATAGACAAGGTGCTGCTGCTCGAGATGGGCGCCGACGACTACATCGTGAAGCCCTTCGGCGCGCGCGAACTGGTCGCGCGGATCAGGGCCGTGCTGCGCCGCTCCACCGCCGAATCGCGGAAGGTGATGCACGTCGGCGAGGTGGAAGTGGACCTCGAACGCCGCGCGGTGACTCGCGGGGACGCCGAGATCCGGCTGACCCCCGCCGAGTTCAACCTGCTGGCCTTCTTCCTCAACCATCCCGACCGGCCGCTCAGCCGGGACATGATCCTCAACTCGGTCTGGGGCTATAGCTTCGCGACCAACACGCGCACCGTCGACGCGCACATTCTCAAGCTGCGGCAGAAACTGGAAACCGACCCCAACGTCCCGCGCCACATCCTGACGGTCCACGGTGTGGGCTATCGATTCCTGCCCTGACCCGGGATACGGCCCATGAGCGAGACCATCGATGCGACGGGAACGGTCCTGATCGTCGACGACACCGAGATGAGCGCCGCCACGCTCGAGATGGCCTGTGCCGGCATTCCGGGAATTGAGGTTCTGGCGGTCTCTTCCGCGCGGGAAGCCGTGCGGATTCTGGACGACCGGGACAAGGTGGTTCGCGCCGTCCTCACCGACATTCGTATGCCCGGGATGGACGGATTCGAACTAGTCCGGTTCGTTCGCTCGCACCGAAGACATGTAGGGACGCCTATAATCGTGGTGACCGCCGACACCGACCCGGAGACCCCGGAGCGTGCCTCCCGTCTGGGTGCAAACGCCTTTTTTGGCAAGCCTTTCTCGCCAAGGGCGGTTCGGCGCGCGTTGGAGGACCTCCTCTATGCCGATGTCAGATCCGAATGAAGCCCGGCGCCCGCTGGTGCTGGCGGGCATGGCATGGCGTTTTGCCGCGATCGCCGGCTTGTGCTCGCTTTCGATCGTGCCAGCCTGGACCCAGGCATCGCCCGAGTTGCGTCAGATCCTGGAGCGGCTGGATCGCCTGGAGGCCCAGAACCAGGCTCTGACAGCCGAGGTGCACGCGCTCCGCGAGGAACTGGCGGCGCGCGGAAGCCCGCCGGCACCGCCGGTGGAAGAGCGGCTCGCCGTCCAGGAGACCCGCACCGCCGAGCTGGCCGAAACCAAAGTGGAAGCGGCCCACCGCCTGCCGCTCCACATCACTGGAATGGCCCTCGTCAACACTTACTTCAACACCAACGGAGGCAGCGCCCAGTACCCCACCGCCGTGGCCCCCGGCCAGTCTCCCTCCGGCGGCGCCACATTCCGCCAGAGCATCGTTGGGCTGGACTACAGCGGGCCGCGGACATTCGGCGATGGCAAGATCAGCGGATCCTTGCGCCTGGACTTGTTCGGCGGCACGGCCGCCAACGAGTACGTCCGGCTCCGCACCGCCGCGCTCTCGGTCGACTGGAAGACGCGCAGCTTCATGGTGGGCGTGGATAAGCCCCTGATCTCGCCAAGAGAACCCGACTCGCTTGCGCAGGTTGGCATCTCGCCGCTCTCCGGCGCCGGCAATCTCTGGTATTGGATGCCGCAAGCGCGGTTCACCCAGGAATTTCAGCTTGGCGCGGCCAGTGGTATGCGCGCCCAGATCGGCGTTGTCCAGACCCATGAGATCGACGCGACCGTGGCTGATCCGTATGGGGCCGCTTCGCTTTCATCTCCATACTTCGATCCGGCGCGGCCGGGAGTGGAGGCCCGCCTCGAGTTCTTTCACGGAACGGACCGGAGAATCGAGATCGCCCCTGGGCTGCATCACAGCGTTTCCCACGTCGAGGATTCGTCCGTGCCTTCCGATGTGTACTCCCTGGACTGGCTCCTGCGGCCGGCGCGTTTGCTGGAGTTCACCGGCGAAGCCTTCGCCGGCCGGAACGTGGCGCCGCTCGGCACGGGCGGCCTCCACCAGGGCATCGTGGTGAAGGGATACGGCCCGGCCGCGCCCGTCCATTCGCGCGGAGGCTGGGGGCAACTCACTCTCCACGCCGCCCCCCGCTTGTGGTTCAACATCTTCTCGGGCCAGCAAGACGACCGCGATTCGGACCTGGCGAAGGGCGGCATCGGGAAGAACCTGGCCTACGGCGCCAACGTCTTCTTCCGCCTGGCTCCGAATGTGCTTACAAGTTTCGAGGCATCCCAAACGCGAACCAGCTACATCGGTTCCCCGACGCTGCAGTCGAACCACTATGACTTGGCTTTTGCGTATCTCTTTTAGCATGATCGCGCTGTGGACCGCGGTGGCCGCCGCGGTCTCGGGCCGCGTGAGCCTCTCGGACTCGCCCGTTCCCGCCGTCAGCAAGCGCCAGGATTACTCCGGCGTGGTGGTGTGGCTGCGTCCGGCCGGCGCGGCGACACCTGCCGCACCGGCTCTCGTGGGCGCCGCGCGAGTGGTCCAGAAGGACAAACTGTTCGTTCCGCACGTAATCGCCATACAACTCGGGACCGAAGTGGCCTTTCCCAATCTCGATCCCATCTACCACAGCGCGTTTTCAACCTTCAGCGGGCAGATCTTCGATCTGGGGCTGTACCCGCCTGGAAGCAGCCGCACGGTCGCGTTTCGCCACGCCGGAATCGTGCGCGTGTTCTGTAACATCCACCCCACTATGAGCGCGGTGATCGTGGTGCTGGAGGATCCGTGGTTCGCCGTGTCGGATTCCGCCGGCGCGTTCTCCATCCCCAACGTGCCTCCCGGCGATTACCGGATGCACGTGTTCCACGAGCGCGCCACGCAGAAGACCCTCGACGTGCTGGAACGGCGAATCGCGGCCGGCGTCCGGGATCTGGCGATTCCTGCGTTCACGGTCTCCGAAACCGGTTACGTCGAAATGCCTCACAAGAACAAATACGGACAGGATTACGCTCCCGTGCCCGACGACCGCACAGCCTATCCGGCGCAACGGAAATGAAGAACCCGCTATCGCGCATCTCGCTGCTTTGGAAGATCCTCCTCTCCACGTCCGTCGCCATCACCCTGTTGTTTGCGGTCACCGGCTGGATCGCCGTCAATAGCGCTGCGCGAGCCACTTCATCGAGCGTCGAGCACGAAGTCCAGGCCAGCTTCCAGGCGTATCAGTCGCTGTGGAAGTCCCGCGCCGACCGGCTGGCTTCGATCAGCTCGATTCTCAGCGCCATGTCCGACGTTCGGGCGGCCTTCGGCTCGGGTGATGCAGCGACCATCCGGGATACGGCCGGCGAACTGTGGGCGCGCGTATCGGATGAGGACGCGTTCTTCCTGGTCGCCAGCCCGCGCGGTCAGGTGATCGCATCGCTGGGTGGGTCGCCCGGGCAATCGCTGCCGGCGGACCTGCCGGTTGTGCGGAATGCGCTAATGCATTTTCCCGCCCAGGCCTCCGGCTTTCTGGCGCGCGATGGCCGGCTGTACGATATCGTTCTCACGCCGGTTTACGTTCAGAGCACCGGCGGCACGGCTCTGCTCGACGTCCTGGTCGCGGGCTACGACGTCGGCCGCAGCCTGGCCGGACGCTTGAAGGACGCGACGGGCGGAAGCGAGTTTCTGTTTCTCTCCGGGGGACGGGTCATCGCAGCGACGGTCGGCAACGCCGAGGCGAACCTGATTGCCTCCCAGCTCTCCGGCGCCGCCTCGAGAATCGCCGCCGGAGGCATCCAGTACGCTCCGCTGGTCACGCCCCTGCTGGACGTCGACGGGCACGCGGTGGGCCAACTGGCCATCCTGCGCTCATTCGAGGTGGCGCAACGCGAGACTTCCGCACTGCGGCGGAACATCAGCCTTCTGTGGCTTGCCTCCATGGCCGCGGGCCTGGCGCTCACATACCTTCTGGCGCGGCGCATCGTCGAACCGGTGAAGGCGCTGGACCGCGCCGCCGCCGAAGTGGGCCGCCAGAACTACGATTGCGAAGTGCTCGTCAGGAGCGAGGATGAACTGGGCCGGCTGGCGGCCACCTTCAACGCCATGTGCGCCTCCATCCGCGAGGCGCGCGACGAACTGATCCGCTCCGAGCGCATCTCCACTATCGGCCGCCTGGCAACGTCGATCGTCCACGACCTGCGCAACCCGCTGGCCACGATTTACGGCGGCGCCGAGATGCTCCTGTACTCGCAGCTCTCCGAAGCCCAGATCCAGCGGCTCGCCGGCAACATGTTCGGCGCCTCGCAGCAGGTGCAGCAGTTGCTTCAGGATCTTCTGGATGTGGGGCGAGGCAAGGCCGGCGAGATCCGCCCGTGCGACCTTCGTGAGATCGCCGGCGCCGTGGCGAGGTCTCTGGAGAGCGCTGCCGCGGCGCAGCAGGTGCGGATCGTCCTGGAGGTGCCGGAAGGCCTGGAACTGCCGCTCGACCGGCGCCGCATCGAGCGCGTGTTTCTCAACCTCATAGGGAACGCGCTGGAGGCGATGCCCGGCGGCGGCGCCATCGCGGTTTCCGCCGCTGCCGCGCCGGACTCCGTGGTAGTGACGGTAAGCGACACCGGGCCCGGCATCGCCCCGGAAATTCGCACTCGGCTGTTCCAGCCCTTCGTCACCGCGCGCAAGAAGAGCGGGCTGGGTCTTGGCCTGGCCCTGGCTCGCCAGGCCGTGGTGGACCATGGCGGAGATATGTGGGCGGATTCGTCGGAGAGCGGCGCGAGTTTCCTTTTCCGGCTCCCCAGGCGTCCCCACCATGATTCGCAGTTGCCCGCCGACGGAGATTAGACCCGCATAGCCATTTACCGGCCGCTTCGCCGAGGGCATGCTTCAGAAATGTCGTCTTGCCCGGTTGTCATGGCCCCGTCAGGATCAACACCGGACCTGGGCCGCAGCCATTTCGAGTTCGCCTGCGCCACGGCATGACGCGCTCTCACTCGCGGGCAAAACGCAGGAAGCCAAGACCGGTGCGCGTGGGGGGCTTATCCTCGATCCCGCGCCACTTGCGGATTACCTGAGCCACGGTTTTGCGCATGGCCAGATTCTCGTCCAGAAACCGGCCATCGGCGTAGGCCTCGTCCATCTCTCGGGAATCGTCGGCGATGGATCCGTAGACAGCGTACCCGATGGCCTTTTCCACATCTTCGGGAGTGAACGAAGTCCCTTTGGTTCTGCGGTTCAGCAGCAGGCGCAACCTCTCGCGTGGGAAACCGGCGTCGAGAAGGCGTTTCAGGATGCGTTTGGTTTCGAACAGCGCGGGCAACTCAGGCGTCGTGACGACAAATAGGTCCTTTGACTCCTCCAGGATGGCGAGCGAAGAGACGGTCAGCCTCCCCAGATCCACCACGATCCAGTCGTATAGAGACCGCGCAAATCGCAGGATGTGGCGGACGCGTTCCGCGGTGGGCTGTTCGTGGATACCCGCGACGCCCGGCGCCTGCAGAAGGTCGACTCCATCCCGCGGGGAACAGATGAATCCGTTCCACAAGTTAGCGTCCAGACGGTGCAGGTTCTGCACGGCGTCCAGCAAGGTATGCGGGGCAGTCGCCTTCATCAGGAAGGCGGCGCCGCTGGAACTGCCATCCAGGTCGATGAGCAGAACCTTCTGGCTGGTTTGGCGGCGGAGCTCCAGCGCCCAGTGACAGGCAAGGGTAGTGGTCCCAACTCCCCCATTAGAGCCCACCATGCTTACGACGGTGCCCTTGTCGCGCGAGCGGACTACCGGTTCCGGAGGATTCTTGCTGCGCGCGATGGCATAGTTAAGGGCGCGGACCAGCGTGTCCTTCTTCAGGCTCCCCTTGGCGAGGTAATCCTGGGCGCCGCTCCGCACGGCACTTAGCGCCACGGCTTCGTCGTCCAGGCTGGTCACGATAATGATCGGAAGGTCCGGAGCGTGACGCTGGATAGTAAGGAAAGTCTCAAGGCCGCTGGAATCCGGCAGCGATAGGTCTACCAGAGCGACGTCAAAGACATTGCGGACCATCAGATCCAGGGCGGCCAGGAGAGTACCCGCGCAATGAACCTGAAAGGACTGGTCGTCTACGTTCGCCAGTAGTCCCTCGGCAAACCTGGCATTGACGATGTTGTCTTCCACCAGAAGAACTCGAACTTGTTCGTTTCTTCGCATATTCACACGCTCTGTACGCTCCAATAGAAAGCAGACTACTAAGGTAAGCTTCCGTCCGTGGAGGCCCCTAAACAATGTTTGCGTTCGTTAGTTTGTAGAGTTTCCCGAAGATGGTGTTGTAAAGGGGAACGGTGAAGGCCGAAGCTGTGAGGAATACTACAGGGTACCGGTACCGGTACACCATAAGATTAACTGGTGCAGTTATCTTGTTGACCACTGACGACTGTGCTAAATATAAGATGATGTTGCCACGGTAGGTCGAAGAGTGGAGATTCAGGCTTCCTGGCGGGCGCATGAAGTGCCGCCTCCTTCCGTAGGCCCTGGAGCAGGTTAGCTGTGGTCAGACTTTTAATCGTCGACGATCACCCGCTAGTGAGGCGAGGAATCGTCGAAGTACTAGCCGAAGCCTTTCCGGGTGGCCATATTGCCGAAGCCAGCGACGGAGCGGAGGCTTTGCAGGCTGTTTACGACGGGGCCTGGGATCTGGTTGTCTTGGATCTGTCCTTGCCGGGGAGGACCGGGCTCGATGTCCTGAAGGAGATCCGGAGCGCCTATCCACGGCTTCCCGTCCTCATCCTGAGCACGTATCCGGAGCAGCAGTTTGCCACCCGCGTGCTGCGGGCAGGCGCATCCGGATACCTTAACAAAGGAAGCCCTCCCGAAGTTCTATTGTCCGCCGTCCGCAAGGTGCTGGGCGGCGGGAGATTTGTCAGCGCGAGCCTGGGGGAATCGCTCGCCGCCGATTTGGACCGCGACTTTTCCAGGCCGCTCCACGAGTGTTTGTCGGATCGGGAATACGATGTAATGCTGCGTATTGCCTCGGGCAAGACAGTGGGCGAAATCGCCGAAGAGATCCACCTGAGCGTGAAAACCATCAGCACGTATAGAGCCCGGATCCTGGAGAAAATGCACCTGAAGAACAATGCGGAGCTGACTCAGTATGGGGTCCGGGAAAAACTGGTGGACCTTTAGGACCAGCGGGACATCGGGCAACAGTGAATAGAAGCGGGAGCAAACCCCTTGGCGACCGTGGTAATCGTCGACGACCAACCGGACCTGCGGATATTCCTCCGCCATCTCCTCACCAGGCGGGGCCACCGGGTTCTGGACACATCCAACGGGAGAGACGCGCTGGCGCTATGCCGCGTGGTGCAACCCGACCTCATCATCACGGATCTGCTGATGCCGGGGATGGATGGGTATGAGCTGGTGCGGCGCTTGCGCAACGAGAGGGGCATCGACGGAACACGCATCATCTTCTTCAGCGGATGGTTCGAGGCGAGTGAGGCGCAATCTTTGGCGGAGCGGTGCGGCGTCCAGCAGGTGCTGCGGAAACCCTGCACCCCGGCTGAAATACTGCAAGCCGTGGAATCGGCACTGTCGGCGGGGCCGCCGGCGGTCGTCCGCAACGAGGCCGGCTTCGATCGGGAGCATGCGCGTGTACTCGCCGAGAAGCTGCTGCGGAACACGGACGAACTGGGGGCCGTCAACGCCCGGCTGACCGACTCGGAACGCCAATACAGGGAAATGTTCGAAGGGCACCCTGAGCCCATGTGGGTACTGGACGCCCAGACTCTGGCATTTTTGAATGTCAACGAGGCGGCGGTCCTCCACTATGGTTACAGCCGCGAAGAGTTTCTGGCGCGTTCGATTTTTGACATTCTCCCCGAGGAGGACACCCAGGCCACTATCGCCCAGTACCAGAGAGCCGGCGTGGAACCTGTCTCCACACCGGGTATTTCCAGGCAATACCGGAAAGACGGAGGCTTGATCGAGGTAGAACTCAGTTTTCACAAGGTGCAATTTGGCGGCCGGCCGGCGTACTCCGTCCTGGCGCGCGACGTCACGGAGCGCAACCGGTACGAGCGGTCGCTGCGCGAGTCCCAGGAGCAACTACGGCACCTTGCAGGCCGGCTGGAGCAGGTCAGGGAAGAGGAGCGGAAGTTTCTGGCGCGCGAACTGCACGACGATCTGGGGCAGTCGCTGACCGCCATCAAGATGAACCTATCCTGGCTGTCCGGACACCCCGGCGCCCCGCCCGAGACGTTCGCGGCGCGGATCCTCTCTTCGATGGATCTGGCGGATCGGACGATAAGCGCGGCGAGGCGCCTGGCCAGCCACTTGAGGCCGGGAATTCTCGATCTGGGCCTCCTCGCGGCGGTGGAATGGCAGGTTGAGCAATTCCGGTACAGCGCGGATATCCGCTGTGAACTGGAACTCCCGGCCGGTGAGATTCCCCTCAGCCCGAACCAGCAGGTCGCCCTGTTCCGCATTTTTCAGGAGACACTGACCAACGTGGCTCGCCATTCCAGAGCCGATCTGGTGACGACCAGGCTCACCGTGAGCGGCGGCCAGGTGATTCTCGCGGTTCAAGACAATGGCCGCGGCATTACTCCAGAAGAAATGGCGAAACGGAGTTCGTTGGGACTGTTGGGCATGCGTGAGCGCGTACTGTCGCTTGGCGGTTCGATCGAAATTGAAGGGAAACCCGGGGCGGGAACGCTGGTCCGTGTCAGCGTCCCTGTAGAACATACGGCGGACTGACGGTCGGACAGGCTACGGGTTAACAGTCGTTATCGAAATAAAATAACGATTTTCCGTCTACCACATGCGCTCCTTTTGGAGCAATCTGAAACTCGACGGGAGGTCAAAGAGCTTTTTGCCCGCCCGGCCGCTACCGTTCAGTGCCCCTTCGGCCAATTCGGAAACGTGGCGCCACCAGCATTGACGGCAGCACTGGAGAGTGTGTCCTGAGGAATCATGCGGAATCGATATAAGGTGGGACCGTTTTACCGTGCGGGCTTGATCGTCTGCGGAGGGATGTGCGCGGGGTTGGGAATCGCCGTCCTCGTCGCTTCGGCCATCTATCGAGTGGTGTTCACACATGGGGTAACAACCAACGCTCCGACCCCGCCGGCTTCCGACTTGGAATTCCTGCTTTGTGGACTCGCTCTGCTGGTTGGTGGAACCCTCGCGCTTGACAGCGCGGCAGGCCGGATAGCGTGCAGTCAGCGATACGGCCAGCCGTTTCGGCGCTAGACGGCTCCTGGAAGGCCCCTACCTGTACCGAACATAGCCCGCCGCGGAAGGTGCCCGTGGCGGAATGGGATGGGAAACCCGCGGCCGGACTACATGGTGGAAAGCGGAGACCGCAGCCGAACTTATTCAGCCGCCGACAAACACCGATGAAAGCGGACACCACAAAAGCGATGTCCGCGCTCACCGGCGTCGATCGGCGGCCTAGTGTTTCATCCGAGGCAAACACGTGTCGGGTTTGGAAGAGTGCTGTAACTGTCTCACGGTTTGTAATATGGATTCCGCACTGTGTTGGAGATGGCCGCGGCGCCGAAACCGGCGCCCACCGACATGTTAAATACGCCGACGTACCTACGCGCCTTGGGCCATTTCCACGCGATTGCGTAACTCACGGCGGCGAGACCGGCCGAAAGCGCCACCTTATTCACCGTGCCGGCACGGTAGAACCTGCCGGCGTACTGGCCGCCGGGCTCGGCCATCAACGAATTGCCTTCCGGTTGCTTCCAACTGGTGGCCCAATCCGCGAAACTGCCGGCCACCTGCATGGCGACACCCGCGTGAACCCACAGCAGCGACGGGGCTGACGGCGCTTCCCGGGTCGTCCTCAGGTTGGAGACATAGCTCGCGCCGGGCGAAAGGAATTCCTGGGCATGGCCGGCATGGCAAACCATGCCCAGTCCCGCCACCGTCAGCAGCATCCAACTTCCCTGTCTCTTCATGACCGTGACCTCGCTTGAATGCTGGCGTTTAGGGTCACCGGAGCGTTTCCGGTGGCGGATTGACAGAGTGCGGGGACCGCTGAAATGGCGGTGACCGCGAAGAGAAGGGTTGGTTGTTTCATTGTTCATCCGTCCTTTTCTCACAGTGAGACCACGTCGAAGGTGATCCGCACGGTATATGTGCCGTTTTGCCGGCCGGTTTGTTGTCAACAACAACGCACCGCGATTCGCCGCCGGCGCAGACCCCGGCGGAAATCGAAACTACGGTGGTGGCCGTTGCGCCGGCCTCGATGGTCCGGCGGCCTCTCCTCTAGATACGCCGCTTCCATCTCGCGGTCCGGATGGCGGAATAACACTTTCCGCGCCGGAACACATAGGCCAACGTGTCTTTGAGTCGTCTATATTCTGTGATGACAATAGCACTGGGACTTAGCGATTGTACAGATCGCCTTGGTTAATTCAGTTACACCAATGTTATCGCTAAGAGTAACTGTGCACGGCATCCGCCGCCAACTCAATGATAGGGACACGCGCACGTAGTTGTTGTGGCCGTAAACGGGAGACTAATACCATCCAAGACTTACTAATTCTACGCCCGGGCGTGACTTAGTGGATGAGGGTGCGATTGACCACTTCCAGCAGATCCTTGCCGCAAACCGGCTTCGAGAGGTAGTCGTCCATGCCCGCATCCAGACATTTTTGCCGGTATCCGGTCATGGCGTGCGCCGTCAAAGCGATGATGGGCAGATGCGCGCCGGTGGTTGCCTCCCGCTCGCGAATCGCCCTGGTTGCCTCGAAACCATCCATTTCCGGCATCTGGATATCCATAAGAACCAGATCTACCGGCTGCCGCTCCAGGATCTCCAGAGCCAACCGCCCGTTTGCGCCCACCACGACGCGGTGCCCTTGGTTCTCCAGAATACGGACGGTCACGATCTGGTTGATGTAGTTGTCCTCGGCGAGAAGTATAGTGCCGTGAACAGACGGGTTCTGCGGGCCCTGCGGATGCAAACGCTGCACGGGCGCGGTTGGAACCTGGACGGGCCGCGGCAAACCGAACTTCGCCGTGAAGTTGAACCGGCTGCCCTGGTCTAAGGCGCTTTCCACCCAAATCTCGCCTTCCATCAGCTCCACCAACTTAGCAACGATGCGCAGACCCAGACCAAGGCCGCTGTGCGGGCGAGTGTCGGACCCATCCACCTGCACAAAAGGTTGAAAAATCGCAGACTGGCGGTCCTTGGGAATGCCGACTCCAGTATCGCTTACCACGAAGTGCAAGGTCACGCCGCCGGGATTCCGGGCTGCAACCGATACCGTCATGGATATCTGCCCGGCGTTAGTGAACTGAATTGCATTGGCGACCAGGTTGGTAACTACCTGGCGCAGCCGGCGAGCATCTCCCCGAAGAAAGAGGGGCACATCCTGCCGAATCTCGGAGCGGAGCCGCAGGCCCCGCTGGCGGGCCGGCACCTCAAGTGCGCGAAACAGGCCGCCCATCAGTTGTTCCAGATCGAATGAATCGCACGCAAGTTCGATCTGTCCCGTCTCCAGGAGTGAGTAATCCAGAAGGTTATCTACCGCGTCGAGCAGTGAGCCGGCTGAGGTCCGAAGCAGCCGGACCATGCTTCTCTGCTCCAGCGAAAGCGACGTATTCGACAGCGACTCCGCCAAGCTCATGATGGCGTGTAACGGCGTGCGGATCTCGTGGCTGACGTTAGGCAGAAACTCGCTCTTGCGCGGGTGCGCCGTCTCAGCGGCCACGCGGACGCGTTCCTGGTCCCCAGCGCCGCTCTGTCCGTCCGTGGAACCGGCGGCCGACGCCTTCTGCGAGGCCCACGCGCCATCACGCGCCAACGGGAGATTCGAGCTGCCGTCCATGTTCTGCAATGGGCCTCCTCCTTCTACAACCTCTATAAAGCCACAACCTGTTGTTGGAATGCTCACCTATTTGAGGATATAGACTGGCGCAGCCGATGACCATTCGCCGTGATCCGAATTGCAGGTCCGAGTTTCGCCTCGAGTGCGCATAGGACTATGTCCTACACGGATCGGTCCCGGATTGGCGGGATCCTTGTAGGACCGGCGCCGGCAAACGATTAGGCCGCCGCAGTACAAACCCGGGGCACCGCGGCCGCCCGAAAGCGGCCAATAGCTATCGGTCTCCGGCGGCCGCTTGTGAATCGGACAAAGTCTTACGGACTTTGTTCAGAAAGTACCACAGCCGAATGAGACGCCAACCGATGGCGTAGGACCGTCGTACAGGACATCCTGGTAAGTAGGTTGCGATCCGAGCCAAGGATTGGGATTCACGCAACTGGAGAAGGAAAGATAACATGCTCGACGTTCTGCTCTATACAACTCAGCCCGTACTGGCGCTAGGTCTTGCCGCGGCATTCGAGGAGAGCGAGTGCCAGCTCGCCCATGTTTGTTTCGGCATACCCAGCCTGATCGAGACACTCTCGCGGGCCCGTTTCGATGTCATGCTGATCGAAGCCACGCCCGAACTTAGTACCGAGATGCTCTCCGATGTCAAGGAGGCGGCGCAGGGCACTCCGATAGTCATTTGGGTGGACCCCGTTTCGACGGAGTTCGTAGCGCAGGCGATCGGCTTAGGGGTGAGGGGTGTTTTGCGCAAGAACTTATCCGCGAAACTTCAGGTCAGGTGCCTGGAGAAGGTGGGATCCGGAGAACTTTGGGTGGAGAAGGAGATGGTCGCGAGCCTTCTCTGCACCAAACGAATCGTGCTTGGAAGGCGCGAGCGGCAGCTTGCCATTCTGCTGGCGCAAGGCCTGAAGAACAAGGAGATTGCCTATCGCATCGGGCTCACCGAGGGGACCGTTAAGGTCTATCTCTCGCGCATGTTTCACAAGGTGGGCGCAAACGACCGGTTCGAACTGGCTCTCTATGCGATCGAGAACGTGTTGGGCAATCGCCGTAATCCTTCGGATTCCGAAGTCCCGGCATTGCCCGAGGCTGAGGCTGCGCCGATCCCCGGTGCGCTCCTGATGCCGGATGTTGGGATGACCCAGCACCGGCTTGGAGCGCTATGAGCGGCGCGGGCGCCGGCGCGGCGTGGCGCGCCGCGCCGGACGAGGACAACCCGATGAACCAGCGCGTGGCGGCTCTCCTTCCGGAGGATCAAGAGCACTCGGTAACCATCGCTAACGACGGAGCCGGCGACGCGCTGTTAGGCCGCGATATTCAGGATGGACAGGAGCAAATCATGTGGCACTTACCTAAGACCCTGCGAGAGATCGAGGATGCCGGAGATGCGACCATCGTGCCGGAACTCATCGACTCCTTTCAGAACGACACAGCCCGCCGGTTCAAACGACTGCACGACGCCGTCGCCCGGCTCGATGCCGCGACGGTAAGGGCGGAAGCCCACTCGGTGCGAGGCAGTGCCGAACAGATGGGCGCGGAAGCGTTGGCCGATCTGTGCCAGGCAGTCGAAACCTGCGCGCCGCGGATGAATTGGCGTGAGCTGGAGGGCCAACTGGAACAGGCGGACATGCGCTTCGCCGAGGTGCGCAACGCCATGTCGGAGTTCGTCAAGACCAGGTGGCGCGCCAGCAGTTAGTGCTGTGACCGCGAGCAAAGGCGTAGGATGAATACCCCTCGCTTAAGGTCGGGGCTCCGATTGGAGCCCCGACCGTGAGGGAGGGGTTGCGCAAAGGAACCAAGCCACGCGGTCCGACCACTAGTCCTAATGCCGACGGCGCTGCCGGCGCCGGCGCGGCGGCCTTCCGAACGCCGCCACAATCGGATCCCATATGCCGCGCGAATGCCAGCGGCGAATCTCCGGAACTCTACAGCACCTGCCGGAGATCCGCAGCGCGTACGTCTTAGTTCGACGTCCTGGAAAACGCAAGAACTCCCACTGCGTCTAACTCCCCAACTCGCGCCATCGCCTGACGTCTTTGGCGGCCACGGCGGCTAGCACGAGGGTTGCGGCGGTCATGGGGAGCAGTCCGGTGATTGACGGCCACTGCCAGATCCGGCCGCCGCCGAAGAGATACGCGATGCCAGTGCTGCAATTCACCGCCAAAGCCCCCACAAACACTACCAATGGAAACCACCGGGGTGCGCCCGATTCGTCGAGTTCGCTGTAACGGCAAGCGCTCATGACGATGCCCAGCCCAAGCACGAAGGAGCATATCACGCTTACAAACGACATCGGCGCCTCAGAGTACCAGGAATAAGTCGGAACGCCCGCCATATAGCCGACGCAGCCGGAAGTTCCAATCGCGACGATAACCGATCCGATCACGGCGATGACGTGAAGCCGGCGCTCGAACCACTGGCCTGTGTGGCGCAACAACAATGCGACTCCTCCGAGTAATAGCACCGCCACGGTGTTAGGGGCCAGCCCGTGCCAATCCAACATACCCAGGCTGGCCGCGATGTGGCTTTCCATCCGCGGTCCCGTCCTGAACAGCGATTCGCCCATGACAACGATTGCCAGCGACATAGACACCGTCCCAAAGAGCAACGTGACGTGAGGAAACCAGTACCCAATCCCAATTAGAGCGAGCCCACAAAGCACGAATCCCACCGCGGACGTTGGCTCGGTCGGAAGACCGACTGGCAACCCTCGGGCAAACACCTCTCGATGCAACGTCGAGGCCACCAGGACGGCAGTTGCCAGTCCGGCGCACATCCCGCCGCAGACGATCAAGCCCGCGCGGTAAACCGGTCCCATTTTGTATTGAATTTGCATACTTTCTCCACGCTTTCCAACGTCGCCGTGAATGGTTGCGGCGACACATCTCCGACTTGGCGAATTTTGGCACTCGACGGTAGCAGCCGAGCCGGCGGATCGGCGTCCGATAGGCTTCCGCTCGACATTACAACTCCGCCAACTTAAGGCGGATCTCCAGGTCTCTGAATCCGTGAACGCACTTAGAATCTTTCGCCGACTTTCAGATTGCCCAAAAAGGAGAGCAATTAGTAGCCGCACAAACGTTAATGCGATTGACTAACACACGTTAATTAGTAGCCTTGCCGCCGGAGAGTTACGCGATCCGGGCGGTTGCGGGCGCACGCCGATGCCTTTACGGCATGCACCGTGAACGGAGCGATTCCGCAACTGTTGGGGTCTGGGAACCTGTGACGGGACCGGGCTTAAAGCCACCGTGCTGACAGTCGCGTTTGCGTTCCGGGCGGCCGATCGGCTCTGGCACCTCACGGACGCGCCCACCTCCCCCGGGGGACGTTCTGCTATAGTAGTCTCTCCCATGTCCGAACACTCTAAATTCCTCCTTGCCGATAGTCAGATTCCGGATGTCTGGGTCAACGTTCTGCCGTCGTTGCCGGAACCCATGGCCCCGCCGCTACATCCTGGCACCCGCGCGCCGTTGACGCCGCAGGATCTGCTGCCGCTCTTTCCGATGGAATTGATCGAGCAGGAATTCTCGCCGCACCCTTTGATCGATATCCCGGGCGAAGTGATGGATATTTATCGCCTGTGGCGGGCCACGCCGCTGTACCGTGCGCGCCGCCTGGAGAAGTTGCTGGATACGCCGGCGCATATCTATTACAAGTACGAAGGCACCAGTCCCGCCGGCAGCCACAAGCCGAACACCGCGGTGCCGCAGGCGTACTACAACAAGCGGGCGGGCATGAAGCGGCTGGCCACCGAGACCGGGGCCGGCCAGTGGGGCAGCGCGCTGTCGCTGGCATGCCGCCTTTTCGGCCTCGAATGCACGGTGTATATGGTGCGGTGCAGCTACGACCAGAAACCGTACCGCCGCATGATGATGCACACCTGGGGGGCCGAGGTCTTTCCCAGCCCGAGCGACCATACCCACGCCGGACGTGGCGTGCTTGCGGCGACGCCCGATTCGCCGGGTAGCCTCGGGATCGCCATCAGCGAGGCCGTGGAGGACGCGGCGACACATAACGACACCAACTACTCCCTTGGCAGCGTGCTAAATCACGTCATGCTGCACCAGACCGTAATCGGGCAGGAAGCCAAGCTGCAGATGGCGCAGGCCGGCGAGGAACCCGAGGTGGTCATCGGCTGCTTCGGCGGCGGCAGCAATTTCGCCGGTCTCGCCCTGCCCTACGTGCTGGACCGGCTGGCGGGCAAAGGCCCCCGGATCGTAGCCGTGGAGCCATCCGCATGCCCCAGTTTGACTAAGGGGACCTTCGCCTACGATTTCGGCGATACCGCCAAACTGACGCCGCTGATCAAGATGTACACCCTGGGCCACGATTTTGTGCCGCCTGGAATTCATGCCGGTGGACTGCGCTATCACGGCGCCTCGCCGCTAATGAGCCATCTGCTCAAACTCGGCCAGATCGAAGCCAAATCGTACAGCCAGTTGCCGGTGTTCGAAGCCGCGCTGGCCTTCGCGCGCACCGAGGGCATTCTGCCGGCGCCGGAATCCTCGCACGCCATCCGCGCCGCCATTGACGAAGCCATCGCCGCCCGCGAGAGCGGCACGCCGCGCACCATCCTGTTCTGCCTGAGCGGCCACGGCCATTTCGACCTGGCGGCCTACGACGCCTACACCTCCGGCAAGCTA
>Ga0182021_10000531_pt1 | contig 41119 bp, 37 predicted proteins | sample 612E3MmetaG_FD_120493 | JGI IMG/M metagenome (GOLD analysis project Ga0182021, IMG submission 120493) | Permafrost microbial communities from Stordalen Mire, Sweden - 612E3M metaG (Illumina Assembly) | ecosystem: Environmental > Terrestrial > Soil > Wetlands > Permafrost | place: Sweden...
ATCGCCACTAGCAGCGCCTCGGCCGGCTCGCCGGCCGCCGCCTCGCGCATGTCGGCCTCGCTCATGCCGTCCGCCAGACGCTCGCCGAGGCGGCGGCCGACGACCATGGCGCGTTCCAACACCGTCGCGTCATCACGCCGGAAGGTCATGCGCTGCGCCCACACGACGATCTCCTCGGGTGTCAGGCCGCGCAGCAGCCAGATGAGACGCAGTCGCCAGAGTGGCGCCTCGGCGGCCAGGCCGTAGCGGCGCCAGAGGTTCTCCGCCGAGCGGAGCAGACCCCGAGTGGCGGGTCCGGTCGTGAGGCGTGGGTGCACGGCGCGGCTCACGCCGAGCTCCTGCATGCGCTGTACCGCGTGGTCCACGCGCGGCTCGCGCAGCAGCAGGACGAGCTCGTCGCGCAGACGGGCCGACGAAAGGTCGCCGACGAGGTCCATCTGGCTGCAGGCGAGCGCCAGGTTGTATGTGTGAGCGTCCATACGCAAGCCGTATCGGGCCTCGTAGCGCAACGCGCGGAAGATGCGGGTGGGGTCTTCGATGAAGCTCAGGTTGTGGAGCACGACGACCCGCCGGGCGGAGAGGTCGCGCATGCCGCCGAAGTAGTCGTGCAGTTCGCCTAAGTCCTCCGTGCGCAACGAGACGGCCATAGCGTTCATGGTGAAGTCGCGCCGGGCCAGGTCGCTGCGCAGGGTGGCGTGTTCGACCACAGGCAGGGCGGCCGGGGCCGGATAGAACTCGCTGCGCGTGGAGGCGACGTCCACACGCAGCCCCTCTCCTCCGTCGGCCTCGGCCGCGACGATCACCGCCGTGCGGAACTTGGGGTGGGCGCGCACGTGGCCGCCGAGTCGGCGCGCCAACTCCTGGGCGAAGGCGATGCCGTCGCCCTCGACGGCGATGTCTATGTCGATAGTGCGCTCGCGCAGCAGCAGGTCGCGCACCGCGCCGCCCACGAGATAGGCGCCGGCGTAGGCGGTCCCCACGGCCTCGACGTGCTCCAGGAGGTCGTCGAGGCCCAACTCCTGAAGCCGGTGGGCCAGGTTGATCGCGGCCGGGGCCGGAGCGGGCGGCGGCGAGCCGCCCCAAAGTTCTGTGAGGTCTCCGCGGCGCACCACGCCGACCACGACGTCTAGCTCCGGCTGCTCGGCAGGCGCCCCGGCGCGTACCACCGGCAGGGCGCCGAGGGGGCTGGCGGCCAGCAGTTGCGCCACCCGCGCCAGGGGCGCATCGTCGGCCACCACGGCGAGGCCGCTCGTCATGACCGCTTTGACCGGTGCATGGCCGAGTTCGTGGCCGACGGCCCGACGCAGGTCGGCCTCGGAGACCGAGCCGACCAGGCGGCCGCCGGAGGCCACAGCTACGCCGGGCAGCCCGTGCCGGCGGCACAGTCGCAGGGCGTCGTCGACGTGATCGTTCTGATCGACCCAGCGGGGCGGCCCCGACATCACGTCCCGTGCAGTGCGCGATAGCTCGCCGGCCGCGCGCACGCCGGCGATGACCGCCTCGCGCGCCGCGGCGAGGTCCGTGTCGCGCAGCACAGCCGAGGCAGCGGCGCTGTGACCGCCGCCGCCGACGGGCTCCAGGGCGGCCGCCACGTCCAGCGCTCCGGACCGGCTGCGGGCGATCACGAAGACGCGCTGCTCCATGCCGACCAGCAGGATGAAGGCGTCGCAGCCGGTGACCTCGAGATAGCGGTGGGCGACGACGGCCACTTCTTCGACATACTCGGCAGCGACCAGCGTGGCCACCATGGTGCTCACGCCGCCGGCCTCTACGGCCTCAGCGGCTACCAGCGCACGCGCCAGCAGGTCACGCTGCGCCTCGCTGAGCGGGCTGTGGAGGAAACGCTCTATCAGCACTCCAGAGGCGCCCTGACGCATGCAATAGGCCAGCGCCTCGGCGTCGCGCGAGGTCGACGAGGTGAAGGTGAGCGAGCCGGTGTCTTCGTGGATGCCGAGGGCGAAGACAGTGGCCTCCAGCGGACTGACCGGCAAGGAGCGCTCGGCAAGGATGCGCAACATGAGAGTGGTCAGCGCCCCGTCCTCGGAGGTGACGCGCTGGGCGAGGCGTCCGCCGGGCAGCCTGGGCTCGGCCGCCCCATGATGGTCGAAGCTGATGACCTCGACGTCGCCCCGCTCCAGCAGCTTGCCGAGCTCGCCCATCCTGTTGGGCTCGAGCGTCTCTATTGCGATCAACCTGCGCACGGCGGCCGGCTCGATGAGACCGGCATCGGTGATCGGCAACTGGTCTGCGTAGAGCCCACAGAACTCGCGCACGTTGCGATTGAGTGCGCCACTGAGGCAGATACGCGCTCGCGGATACAGCTTGGCAGCCGCCAGCATGGCGGCCAGCGCGTCGAAGTCGGTGTTGGTGTGAGCGGCGATGACCTCCGGGATGTTCATGGCTTGAAGTATACGTGTGCGTTCTTTGCCGCAGGCTCGGGCGCCGGTGTGGCGTCAGGCCTTTGGGAATCCGCAAGACCGGCTAGACGCTAATTGAGCGAGACCTTGTCGGTGCCGAGATCCAAAGCGCCGCTGATGCCGGACGTACTCGTGAAGATGATGGTGCCCGTCTGCGCGGACGTCTCCACTGCGGCACCCTCTGGCGCCTCGGTGATTGAGAGAGCCCCGGCATTCGGCACGTCCACGGTGCAGGTGGTCTGCGCACCCGTGGCCCGGATGCGGAGGATGACAAAGCGACCCGTGGTGGACATTCCAGCCATGCCCCTGTTGCCGGACCTTCCTGCGTAGACAAACATCGTCGAGCGCTCATCGCCGACCATCCAGCCGTTCTTCATCAGAATGACGGCTGCGGGGGCCATGGGAGGACAGCCCGAATCGAGGCTTTGAGCAGGGACACGTTCCGGGAGAGCAACCGGAGTCGCGAGGTCGCTGGCTCGCGGAGGGACACTGGAGCCCTCTGGGAGACTCGCTAGGGTCGTGTCTTTGGGCGAGTTCAGCCGGTGCGTGCCGAGCACGTAGGGCAGCTTGTCATTCCGGACCCAGTCGGCGCTGAAGGCGACGCACGTCTCGCCGCTGTTCCCGGTGTTCTTGCTTTGAACCTCTGATGCCGAGACGGCCGTGTGGAGGCTGGCAGCGACACCGGCACCAGTGGCCACGCAGACGACGACGATCACGCCTCTTCGACCGATCCCCAGCCTGAGTCGCACGCTCCCTCCCATCTACGTCGCACGGCAGCGCCTGCGAGGATACCACTACTGTCCTAGGAGGTCGGCGACGGGATGTCAGGCGCGGAGCAGCCAGGCGAGCTCGTCGCCGAACGTAGCCCGCACGGCGTCGAGCAGCGGCGCTGATTCCGGCCGCGCCAGAGTGGGGTCCGACTGCAGGGTGCGCTGCGCGGCCGCGCGGGCGAGCTTGAGTGCCTCGCGGTCGCGCAGCAAGCGCGCCAGCTTGAGGTCCGGCAGACCTGACTGGCGCGCCCCGAACAGCTGCCCCTCGCCGCGGATCTCCAGGTCGCGGTCGGCCAGCTCGAAACCGTCGTTGGTCTGCACGATGGCACGCAGACGGGCCTTGGCCTGGGGCGTCTGCGCCTGCGAGAACAGCAGGCAGTACGACTTGGCGGGACCGCGCCCCACGCGGCCGCGCAGCTGATGCAGTTGAGCCAGGCCGAACCTCTCGGCTCCTTCGATGATCATGACGGTGGCATTCGGCACGTCTATGCCGACCTCGATCACGCTGGTGGCTACGAGCACCTTGATCAAGCCGGCTTTGAACGCCGCCATCACTTTGAGACGTTCGGCCGGCCGCATCTGACCGTGCAGCACGGCCAGCCTGTAGCCGCCGAACTCGGTGCTGCGCAGCCGCTCGGCCTCGGCCACTGCGGCCGCCGCCGAGAGCGACTCCGACTCCTCGATCGTGGGGCACACGACGTAGGCCTGCCGGCCTGCGTCCAGCTGTCGCCTGGTGAACGCATACGCCTTGTCGCGTGCCTTGTCGGAGACGACTCGGGTGCGCACCGGCATGCGGCCGGCGGGGCTGCCCGCGATCACCGTTACGTCCAGGTCGCCGTAGAGCGTCAGTGCCAGCGTGCGCGGGATCGGCGTGGCCGTCATGTAGAGCAGGTGTGGCGTAACGCCGGCGTGGGCCGCGCGGCGGGCAAGCTCGTCGCGCTGCACCACTCCAAAGCGGTGCTGTTCGTCGACCACGACCACGCCGAGTTCCTTGAAGGTGGCTCCTTCGGAGAGCAGCGCGTGCGTGCCGACCACCAGCTGCAGTGTGCCGTCGGCCAGCCCGGCCAGCGTCTGACGGCGGCGCGCGGCCGGAAGGCCGGCAGAGAGTATGTCGCAGCGGGCCAGGTCGCCGACCAGGTCGCGTACGGTAGCCAGGTGCTGGGCGGCCAGCGTCTCAGTGGGCGCCATGAGCGCTCCCTGACGACCGTGTTCCACGGAGCGCAGCAAGGCGTAGAGGGCGACGACCGTCTTGCCGGAGCCCACGTCGCCCTGCAGAAGGCGGCGCATGGGCACATCGTGGCCCAGGTCGGCGTCTATCTCGGCGACCGCCTCACGCTGGTGTGGCGTCAGCGAGAAGGGCAGCCGCTCCAGGAAGCGGCGGCTGAGGCGCGGCGGGCCGGCCAGCACCGTAGCCTTGGCCCGCCGCGCCTCAGCCGCCTTGTGGAGCAACAGCCCGACCTGCAGCAGATACAACTCCTCGAAGATGAACCGGTCGCGCGCCGTCCCACCGTCCGCGAGGCTGCGCGGCGCATGCAGCGCGATCAGAGCGTCGCAGCGCGTCGGCAAGTGGGCAGTCAAACGGACCGGCGCGGGCAGCGGGTCCGGCATGCATCGGGCAAGCGGCAGCAGACGATGTACCAGCGTGCGAAGCAGGCGGGCGGAGATCTCTACGCTGGCCGGATAGACGGGCACTACGCCCTCGGTGTGCAGTGCGTCCTCCCCTACGCCGAGCAGCTCGTGACTCTTCACCAGCAAGGCGGGGCGGCCGCCGCGCGAACGTAGCGCGCCCCGCAGGCTGACGGCCATGCCAGGTTCGAGGACTTTTGCCAGGTAGCCCTGATTGAACCAGAGCGCCTCCAGAATGCCGCTGCCGTCACGCACCGTGGCGCGCACCACCTGCAATCCGCGGCGTCGCGTAGGCACTAGATCGACTCGCTCGACGATGACGCGCACGGTGGCCTCCTGGCCCAGGCGGAGCTCGGCCAGGCAACTGCGCTGACTGTAGTCGTCGTAGCGACGCGGATAGTGCTCCAGAAGGTCGCCCACTGTGGTGATCCCGAGCCCTGCGAGCCTGCGCGCCGTCGCTGTGCCGACCGTGGCGATGCTCGCCAGCGGACTCTGGAGATGTTCGGGATGCAGTGTGAAAAGAGGAGCCTGCGGTCGTTCCAGGTAGCGACCGCCGCCGAATCGGACCGGCAGTGGCTCAACGCTCACTCAGGCACGAACATCAGGGCAGACGCCTGGGGGCCGATGTGCACGCCGATCACGCTGCCGACGGAACCCTCCATGATGAACTCGGCGTCCGGGCACGCCGAGAGCACCGTGTCGCGCAGCACCTGCACCGACTCTGGCCAGTTGGCATGCAGCAGGCCGACGTAGGCGTGCTCGCCGGCGTTCACGTTCTGGCGGAGATACTCGCCCATCATCTCGAAGGCCCGGCGCTCGCCGCGCGGTTTGCCATAGGCCTCCACCATCGCGTCGTTGACGTGCACCAGCGGACGGATGCCGAGCATGCCGCCGACCACCTGCTGCGACCAGCGGATGCGCCCGCCGCGGCGCAGGTACTCTAGGGACGGAGTCTGGATCAGGAAATGGTTGCGAAGCCAGAAGTGCTCGAAGTAGGCGCTCAGATCGGCGGCGGAAATGCCCTCCTGGAGTTTGGCGTGGACCCGCTCCACCAGCACGCCGCTGCCGCCCGAGACCGTGAGGCTGTCGACGACGGTGACGGAGGGGAAGCCTTCGGCCACCTCGCGAGCGACGCGCACGGTGCCGCTCAGCTTCTCCGAGATGTGGATGGAGTACACGTGCTCGTAGCGCGCGCACATCTCCGAGTAGGCGGCCAGAAAGCGGTCGGGAGACGGCTGCGATGAGGTCGGGATGACCGTGGTGGAAGCCAGCCTGGTGAAGAAAGCCCCGGCGCTGAGCTCCGTGCCGTCGTCGTATGCCTCGTCGCCGAAGAGGACCTTGAGCGGCACGGTGACGATGCCCGGACGGTCCTGGAAATGCGCCCACGGGTCGACAGTGGAGTCGATGACCAGGCCGGTGTTCTCGGCGGTGAGGAGGGTCATTCGGCACCGATCAGTATGGGATACAGGGGCTGCCCGCCCTCTTCGACGGTGATCTCGGCGTCCGGGCACAGACGGAGGGCGGCCCTTCGCAGGTCGGTCGCCGACGGAGCGGCGCCGTTCAGTGACGTGAGCACGGTAACGAACTCTGGCCGGTGCTCCGCCAACTTGCTCACGACACCTTCGAAGGCCTCCAGCAACGACCCTCCCGTGACCACCAGGTCGCCGTCGACGAGGCCGATGACCGCATCTTTGCGAACTTCTACGTCCCCGATGTACGAGTCCCGCACAGCGACGGTTATCTCGGCGCTGTGGTTGGCCCTGAGCGCGCGCTCCATGGTGCGCCCGTTGGTGACCGCGTCGGCGTCTGGGTCGAACTCGATCATGGCCGCCAGGCCGGCCGGCATAGAAGTGGAAGGCACCACGACGATGTTGCGGGCGCTCATGCCGGCGGCTTGCTCGGCCGTGAGCACCACATTGCCGTTGTTCGGCAGCACGATCACGTCTGGGGTCTCGACCTGTTCGACGGCTTCCAGGAGCTGGGCTGCGCTGGGGTTCATGGACTGCCCCCCGTCGACGATGGCGGCGCAGCCCAGATCGCGGAAGAGACGTTTGTTGCCCTCTCCGGCCACCACAGCGACGACGGCGGTGCCGGTGCTGCGGGCGGCCGCGGCCGCGAGGCGTTCGTCCCTCTCGCGCGTCTGCTTGTGCATGTCGTTGATCTCTACTTCGCTGATGGTGCCGTACGCCGTGGCGTGCGAGAGCACCACTCCCGGGTCGTCGGTGTGCACGTGCACCTTGAGCATGCGTTCGTCGCCGACCATCAGCAGGCTGTCGCCCAGGGGCGCGATGAGCTCCTCGAGCCGCTCGCGCGGCAGCGCGTCGGCCTGCACGAGAAAGCTGGTGCAGTACCGGAAAAGCGACAACTCGGTGGGCTCATCTGGGGCGGCCGCAGCGAAGCTCTCGGCGGCCGCCGCCTCGTCTTTCAGTTGTCGAGCCTCGCGGCCGCGGCCGTTCGTGTTCAGCAGGGCCTCGATGATGCCGCGGTAGATGACCAGCAGGCCGTAGCCACCAGCGTCTACCACCCCGGCCTGGCGCAAGGCGGCCAATTGGCGAGTGGTGTGCTCTACGGCGATGCGACCCGAGGCGAGGACGGCCGCAAGCGCGTCCTGGAGCGGTGCGTCGTCCGGCAGCCGCTCGGCGGCCGCAGCCATCTCGCGGATCACCGTGAGCATAGTGCCCTCGACGGGCTGCTTGACGGCTCTGTAGGCGGCCGTGGTGCCCTCGCCGAGGGCGCGCTTGAGCCCGGCGGTGTCCATGCGCGCATCGGCGTGGCATTCGTTGCACACGCCGCGTACGATCTGTGAAAGGATCACGCCCGAGTTGCCGCGGGCACCCATGAGCGAGCCCTTGGTGACGGCCGCCGCGACCACGCTGAGCTCAGAGGCCGTGGAATGCTCCAGCTCTTCGCGGATGGCCCGCACGGTAAGGAACAGGTTGGTGCCTGTGTCCCCGTCGGGCACGGGATACACGTTCAGGTCGTTGATCCGCGAGCGCTCCGCGTCCAACTCGGCGAGCGCGCCGTCTATCAGCGCCGCCGCGTAGTCGCGGGCATTCACTCTCTGAGGTCCTCCACCCGAACCACCACGTCGGCCACCGGCACTCCGCTGCGGTGCTCGACCTCGTAGCGGACTTGCTCCTGCAGGGTCGCCGTGACCTGGGCCAGGTTGACGCCGCGTTCCATGACCACATGCAGCACGATATGTGCTGCCCCTTCTCGCATGTCCACGTCGACGCCTTCGGTCAGCGGATTGCGAAAGAAGCCGGCAACCTTGCGCACGGGGGAGCTGTGCATGGCGACCACGCCGTAGGTGGTGCGCGCCGCCCGGCCGGCGAGCTTCCCGACGACCAGGTCGGCGATGATGATGCCGCCGGAGTCCGGGGGGGCGGAGGAGGCTGTGTGGTTGAGGACGGTCACCGGCGGGAAGGCCTCAGGAAGACTCTGTGACGAGCTGGTTGAGCTCTTCGACTACCTCGTCCACACTGACCGAGTGCATGATGGAGCCGGCCTCTAGAGACTCCGAGCTGGCTCCTAGGCACAGGCAGCAGCTCATGCCGTGCCGCTCGAAGACCGCCCGCGCGCCGGGATGCGCTTCAAGAGCGGCAGTGATAGACATGTCCTTATGAAAGGTGATCATGCTGCCCCATGCATGAGTAGGAAGACGCCGCTCTGAATGCCCCACGTTTGCGTTGCCGGAGCGCGTGTAGCATAATTTCGCGCCGTTGCTCAATCAAGCCAAGGGATCCTCATGTCCAAGGTATGCACCTGCTGCGGGAAGAAGCCCGTCATGGGCAATAGCCGGAGCCATTCCAACGTCGCCTCCAAGCGGCGCTTCGACCCCAACCTCCAGCGAGTCCGCATAATGCTGGACGGCCGCGCACAGAACGCCTATGTCTGCACGCGCTGTCTGCGTTCGGGCCGCGTCACCAAAGCGGTCTAGGGTCACACGTCCTCCCGGGCCGCGGCCGGCGCTACGCCCGCCGCGGCCTCGGCATGTCAGGCCTTCTTCTTGCCGCCCGGCAGCGTCCGCAGCAGATTCGCCATCTCCAGCGCCGACGTAGCAGCTGCCCAGCCCTTGTTGCCGGCCTTGGTACCGGCTCGCTCGATCGCCTGGTCGATAGTGTCCGTTGTGAGCACGCCGAACACGACCGGCACGCCCGTGTCCAAGCTCACCTTGGCGATACCCTTAGCGGCTTCTCCGGCAACGTACTCCCAGTGCGGCGTTCCGCCGCGGATCACGGCGCCAAGGCAGACCACGGCGTCGTAAGAGCCGCTGCGCGCCAGGCGCTCGGCCACCAGCGGCATCTCGAACGCCCCCGGCACCCAGGCCACGTCCACGTCGGCATCGGCTACGTCGTGCCGCCTCAGGTTGTCCATAGCGCCCAGCAGGAGCTGGCCCGAGATCAGCTCGTTGAAGCGCCCCACGACGAGCGCGAACCGCAGTCCCTTGCCGCTCAGCTTGCCTTCGAATGTGGTCATGTTCTGTCCTCTCTTTCTGCCGGCACGCCGAGGCGCGTCAGCCATCCTCGCCCTCGTCGGGCACCAGCGACTCGTGCTCGAGCAGGTGACCCATCTTGGTCCGTTTGGTGCGCAGGTAGCGCCGGTTCTCATCGTGCGGCGTCGCCTCGATCGGTATACGCTCGGTCACCGTAAGACCGTGACCCTCCAGCCCGATGATCTTCTTCGGGTTGTTCGTCATCGTGCGAATGGTGGTCAGACCCAGGTCGGCGAGGATCTGGGCGCCGATGCCGTAGTCGCGCAGATCCTCAGGAAACCCGAGCTCCAGGTTGGCCTCCACCGTGTCGCGGCCGCGCTCCTGCAGGGCATAGGCCCGCAGCTTGTTAAGCAAGCCGATGCCGCGGCCCTCCTGCCGCATGTAGAGGACCACGCCGAGGCCCTCCGCCTCGATGCGAGTCAGCGCCTCGGCCAGCTGGTCACCACAGTCGCAGCGCAACGAGCCGAGAGCGTCGCCGGTGAGGCACTCCGAGTGCACCCGCACCAGGACGTTCTGGCGGCCGCTCACCTCGCCCTTGACCAATGCCAGGTGATGAGCCCCGTCGACGAGACTCTCGTAGCCGACGGCCGTGAAGATCCCGAACCTGGTCGGCAGTGTCGCGGCTGCCTCGCGCCGCACCAGTTTCTCGGTGCGACGGCGGTATTTGATCAGGTCCGCGACCGTGATGATCTTGATGCCATGCCGGCGGCAGTACGGGACGAGGTCCGGCACCCGCGCCATGGTGCCGTCGTCGTTCATGATCTCGCAAATGACAGCGGCTGGTGTGAGGCCGGCGAGGCGCGCCAGGTCGACGCCGGCCTCGGTCTGCCCAGTACGCTCGAGGACGCCGCCCGGGCGCGCCGCGAGCGGAAAGACGTGGCCCGGCTGCACCAGGTCGCTTGGGTGCGAGCGAGGGTCTATGGCCACCTGGATGGTGCGCGCCCGGTCGGCGGCCGATATGCCGGTGCTAACGCCCTCGCGAGCCTCTATCGAAGCCGTGAACGCCGTGCCGAAGCGCGTCTGGTTGTCTCGCACCATGGGTTCCAGTTGCAGCTCTGCGCAGCGCTCCACAGTGAGACAGAGGCAGATCAGCCCGCGGCCGTGAGTGGCCATGAAGTTGATGGTCTCGCGACTGGCGAACTCGGCCGCCATAGTCAGGTCGCCCTCGTTCTCGCGGTCCTCGTCGTCGCAGACGACGACCATCTTGCCGGCGCGCAGATCGTCGAGCGCCTCCGGGATAGTCGCAAAGGCGCCGGCGGCCGCCCGTGGCCGGCGATCGCCGCCGTCGTCGAGAGGCACTCGGCTGGCCTTGGCGCCGGGAACACCCTTGTGCTTGTTTGGATCCATCTCCACGCTCTCTTTGTCGCTCGAGTCTGTCGTGGGCGCCGGCTGCGTCATTCGAAGCCGGCGCCGCGCAGGTCCTCCCAGCTCAGGCCGCCGTGCGCGCCGGATGGGTCTGCTGCGGCGCGCTCCAGGAATGCGGCCACGTAACGACCGATCAGATCGGCCTCCAGATTCACCCTGTCGCCGCGCCGCAGGCGGCCCAGAGTCGTCACCGAGGCGGTGTGCGGGATCAGCGACACGCGCACCAGGTCGCCGCGCACAGCGACCACCGTCAGGCTCACGCCGGCGACCGCCAGGGAGCCTTGCGCCACCGTTAGGCGGGCCACCTCGGCGGGCACTGCGACCGTCACCACCAGCGCCGTGTCGTCGCGGACGATGTCGCGCACCTCGCCTTGACCGTCGACGTGACCGCTGACCATGTGGCCGCCGAGGCGATCGCCGACGGCAAGCGCACGCTCCAGGTTGATCGGCGATCCGGGTCGCAGATCCGCAAGCGTGGTGCGCCGCACGGTCTCGGCCATCGCGTCGGCTGTGAAGGCGCTGCCGCCGAGGCCGGTCACCGTGAGGCAGACACCGTCGGTGAGGATCGAGTCTCCGACGCGCGTGCCTTCGAGCACGGTCTGCGCGCTCACCTCCACGACGGCACTCTGCGTGCCGGCGGTGATGCGGCGCAGGGCGCCCATCTCTTCGACGACGCCGGTGAACATCTACGCCACCTCGAGGTCAGCATGGAGCAGCATGTCCTGCCCTGCCGTCTGCCACCGCTGGTGTGTGAGACGCGGCGCATCCTGCAGGCTCGCCACGGCGGGCAGGGCCAGCACGTCCGGGGCGCCGCGCCCCACCAGCAGCGGAGTCACGAAGAGCGCCACCCGGTCGACGAGTCCGGCCGCCAGGAGGGCGGCGGCCATCGTAGGACCGCCTTCAAGAAGGATGTCCAGCAGGCCGCGAACGGCCAGTAGGCGCAGCGCCGCATTCAGACCGCCGGCGAAACGCTCCACTTCCACTCCGGCGCCTGTCAGGCTCCGCTCGTCCGTGTCGGAGAGCTTCTCGGCCAGCACCAGGACGGGAGCCTCGGCGACCCCGTTGAAGAGCTGGGCCCCCAGGGGCAGTCTGCCGGACGAGGTGAGGACGACACGCACGGGGTTGCGGCCCTCGCACAGCCGCACGGTCAGACGCGGGTCGTCGGCACGCAGGGTGCCGGCTCCGATGAGTACCGCATCGGCGTCGGCGCGCATGCGATGGACCAGGCGCTGGCTTTCCGGCCCGCTGAGCTGTGCCGGCCGGCCGCCGGCCAGCGCCACTTTGCCGTCGAGAGACACGGCTGCCTTGTAGGTCACCAGCGGCAGGCCGGTCCTGAGGTTCTTGATGAAGGGAGCATTGAGGCGCGCCGCCCGCTGCGCCGGCGCGCCCGCAAGCACGTCGACCTGTACGCCATCCGCCCGCAGACGCGCAAAGCCACGGCCGTCGACCAGCGGATGAGGGTCCTGCAGTGCTGCGACCACGCGCGTCACGCCGGCTGCCACTATGGCGTCGGCGCAGGGCGGCGTGCGTCCTTCGTGGGCACACGGCTCCAGGGTGCAGTACAGGGTGGCGCCGCGGGCCCTCTCCCCTGCCTCGGCCAAGGCTTCGGCCTCCGCGTGCAGCGTCCCCGCGCCGCGATGAAAGCCACGGCCGACGACCTCGGCGGCCTGCACGACGACGCTGCCGACGCGCGGGTTGGGATGCGTGAGGCCGCGGCCTCTTTCGGCCAGATCGAACGCCAGATCCATGTACGTCTCGTCCTGCAACAAAAACGCCCCGGCACGGGTGGCCAGGGCGGACGAGGGCAAGCCTCGCGTGGTCTTCTTTCATCCGGACTATGACCGTCGGCCCAGGAATCTCACCTGGTCCACCGCTCGCGCGGGTCGCGGGCTCTCACCGCCGGTGGGGACTTTCACCCCGCCCTGAAGCCACTTTGAATCAGTTCGATAGAAGTATAGCCGGAATGCGACGCGCTTCACAAGGGGGCGTCGCGGCCCCATGTGGACAAGCCGCCGCGTGCGATCCAGCCAGGCGCGCGACTCGAAGAGCGAAACTCAGGCGGAGCCGGCCGCGGAAGAGAGCGTGCGGAAGTTGTCCGCCACACTCCCGTGTCCGTAGACGCTGGAGCCGGCGACGAGCCAGTTGGCGCCGGCTCGCACCAGCTCCGCCACGTTGGCAGCGGTCACACCACCGTCGACCTGCAGGGCCACGTCCCGTGGCAGGAACGCCCGCGCCGCCGCGAGCTTGGCGAGCGATGTGGGGATGAACGACTGGCCGCCGAAGCCGGGATTGACCGACATGACCAAGGCCAGGTCGCAGAAATGGCGGGCCTCGCTCAGCGTCTCTAGCGGCGTCGCTGGATTGATGGCCACGCCGGCGGCGGCCCCGGTCTGACGTATCTGGGCCAGCACGCTGTGCAGGTGGACACATGCCTCTTGATGGACGACCAGTGTGTCGGCGCCGGCCTCGGCAAAGCGCTCCACGTAGCGTTCCGGCGACTCGATCATGAGGTGGACGTCCACGGCGGCGCCGCGCTCGTGGACCATCGGCGCTATGGCTTTGACGACCACAGGACCGATGGTGATGTTGGGCACAAAGTGACCGTCCATCACGTCGACGTGGATGACACGAGCGCCGGCGTCTATGGCTTCGGCCACCTGCGCCTCGAGCCGGCCAAAGTCGGCCGACAGGATGGATGGCGCGATGTGCACCTCTTTAAGCAACTGGTGGATCATGGGGCCGTATTCTTTCACGGCCGGGCGGGTCCCTGCACGCCGTGCGTCGTGGCACGCCTCAGGGCACCAAGTCTTCCCCATCGCCGTCGAGCCGGCTAAGACTCTCGACCAGCAGGCGTTGTAGGGTTCAGCAGTAGCAGGTCGGGCGCCCCCGGCGTGCATCGGAGAGGAGCGACCGTGACTTCGAGACGCTTCACAGGCTGTATCGCAGGCATGATCGTCGTTCTGGCGGGGCTGGCCGCTTTCGCGGCGTCGCCCACGCAGGCCGCATCGGTCACTACGCCCGATGGGCTGTGGACCTGGACGCGGCCGGCGCCTTTCGGCTATCCAGCGCACGCGATCGCCTCACCGTCCCCCGGCACGCTGCTCGTGGCCACCGTTGAGGCCGACGCCCTGGTGACCCGCGATGCCGGCGCCGACTGGTCGTGGAGTCCCACCAACGTGAATCCGGGCTTCTTCGATGGGCTCTCGAGCATCGTCTTTGTCTCCGCCCAGGAGGGGTGGGCGGGCGGCAACGGGGTGCTGCGTCACACAGCCGACGGCGGTCTGACGTGGCAGACACAGCTGGCGGAGACCAACTTCACCTTCACTCACCTGAGCTTCAGCGACGCATCGTCCGGGTGGGCCGTCGCAGAGAACCTCGACGCGCCGAAGCTGTTCGCCACCAGGGACGGCGGTCAAACCTGGAGCGAGGTCGCCATCCCGGGCGACAACACGACCTTCACTACCCTGGCGGCTCAGGGCCCGGGGCAGGCGCTGCTCGTGCAGACGCAGTGGCAAAGCGGGATCGGCAACGGCGACGATCTGGGCACCAGCCTGTCTCGGACCACCGATTACGGTGCCCACTGGTCGACGCCTGTTCTGCTGAAGCACATGGACCTCACCGACGCGACGTTCGTCGCACCAGAGCACGGATGGGCAATAGGTGGCAAGTCACTTCTGGAGAGCACCGACGCCGGCGTCACCTGGCGTGCGGTGCGCTCGTCGAGGGTCGGCTTCTCGGTCGTCGTTCACACTGGTGACGATGTGTGGGTCGGCGGCGGCGGTCGCCTCCTGCACTCGCCCGATGCCGGCGTGACCTGGCGGGTGCTCTCCGTCCCCCTCTCGCACGTCGGCCACATCTCGTTCTCGGACGCAGTGGACGGCTGGATAGCGGACGGCCCAACGTACCTGCACACCACCGACGGCGGCAGGACGTGGCGTCGGCTCACGAGCTTCGCCGAGCCTGGCGTCACCGACTTGGCGGCCGTCCCGGGCGGGACTGTCTGGGGCACCGCCGGCTACGTGATCAAATCCGCCGACGGCGGCCTGCACTGGCGGCGAGTCGGCACGCAGAGCCATCTGAGCGCGGTGGCGGCACGCAGCGCGAGACTGGCATGGGCCGTCGGCCCGAAGGGGCTCATCATCCACACCTCCGACGGCGGGCGTCATTGGACTGCTCAGCGGAGCGGCACCATCGCCGACCTCACCGGCGTCGTCTTCGTCGATGCTGTTCACGGCTGGGTCGCCGGGCACAAGGTGATCCTGCGCACCGGCGACGGCGGCCTGCATTGGACAGTGCACCGGACCGCCACCGGCGGGACGATCTCGCTGGCTTTCGCCGACGCCAAACATGGGATCGCCGTGCCGTGGCTGCGGCCGGTCGTCTTCAGGACCGCCGACGGCGGGCGCACCTGGTCGACCGTGACCTTCTCCGCGCCCAGAGCTCAGGCGACCGCCGTGAGCATGCAGGACGCCCAGCACGCGGTCCTCGTCGGCTCCACCGGCCAGACATGGACGACCAGCGACGGCGGCATCACGTGGCAGCGGGCAGCCGATCTTCCGCGGTCTCTGGGACTCTGCTCGAGCGTCGCCCGTTCGGGGTCGCAGCTCTGTGCCGCCGACTGGAGCGGTGGCCTGGCGACCAGCACGGACGATGGCACGACGTGGTCCTATGCGGGCTCGACTCCGGCCGGTCTTGAAGCGTGCGCCGAGTTCATCGGCGGCCACACGTTGCTGGTCGGAGGGAGCTTGGGAGTGCTGACCCGGGATCTTATCGCCGCGCCGCTCCTCTGAACCGGGCGCGCGCGCCTGAAGACCGCTGTGGGACTGTTGAAGTGGGTCGGCCCCGGAACGCGGCTCAGCGGCCGCTCACGCGCCCCGGCGCAGGCGGGCGATGAAGAATCCGGTCGTGTGGTCGCGCGGCGGCCAGGTGAGCAGTGTGGCGTCGCTCTCTGGGTGGACGAACTCGGGGAACTGGGCGCCGAGGTCGTCGAGTGCCCAGCCGCCCGTTGAAAGCAGGTCGTCGATCACAGCCAGCGTCTCCGCCCGCGTCAGCGTGCAGACCGAGTAGGTGAGGGCGCCGCCGGGCCGCACCAGCGCGGCGGCGCGGTGCAGCAGACGCCGCTGCAGGCCGGCCAGGCGGTCGACGTCCAGGCGGTGGCGCCGCCAGCGCAGGTCGGCACGCGACGACAGCGTGCCCAGGCCGGTGCAGGGAGCGTCGAGAAGGACGACATCGAAGGCGCCGTCCTCCTCCACGGGCAGCTCGAGAGCATCGCCGACGACCACCTCTGCCCTGCTGACCCGTAGCCTCTCGAGGGTGACGCGCAGCTCGCCGGCGCGTCGTTCATCTTCTTCCACCACAAGCAGCCGGGAAGGCTGGGCGGCGGCGAGCTGGGCTGTCTTGAGGCCCGGAGCGGCGCAGAGGTCGGCGACCGCTGCGCCTGGTCCGGCCGCCTCTGCGGCGACCCGGCCGGCCAGCTGCGAGCCGCGCGACTGCGGCGTCACCAGGCCCTGGCGAAATGCCGCCGTGCGCTCCATCGGTGGGCCCTCGATGAGGAGCGCCTCGGGAAAGTGCTCGACGGGTGTAGCCGTCACCCCGTCGGCCGCCAGCCGCTCCACGGCGGCGTCCCGGGTGCCGGCCAGCAGATTGACCCGCAGGCAGCGCTCCGGCGCGCAGTTGCCCGCTTCCATGAGGTCGGCGGCCGCTTGCGCGCCGAACTCCTCGCTCCACAGCCGTGCCAGCCAGAGCGGACACGAGTGGCGCAGGGCCACGCTCCTGAGGTCCTCACCGGCCGTGAGCTCGGCGAGGATGTCACGGCCGTCGGCCGACACGCGGCGCAGCACCGCGTTGACGAAGCCGCGTGTTCCCGTTCCCTCGCAAGCGACCAGCGCCACGCTCTCACCGACGGCCGCGTGGGCGGGCACGCGGTCCAAGTAGAGAAGCTGGTAGGCGCCCATGCGCAGGGCCGCCAGCGCCCCCGCCGATACCTTCTTCAGAGGGTGCGACGAACAGCGCTCCAGCACCGCGTCCAGTGTCCCGCGTCGCTTGAGCGTGCCGGCCGCCAGTTCCATGGCCAGAGCGGCGTCACGGGAGTCGAGATCGCGCAACTCTGGCACTGCGGCCGATGTCAGATCGAGGTGGGAGTGGGACGAGGCGGCGCGCAACAGGGCCGCGTGGGCGGCGCGGCGCGGCGGGCTCACCCGCGGCTGAGCCATCGCCCCGCGCCGCGCAGGTACTCGGCCGCCGCCATGCGTCGTCCGCCCGGCGCCTGAACCTCCAGCAGTTCGACCCAGCCTTCGGCGGCCAGGAGGATAAGACGATCCGTGTTCTCGGGTGAGTCGGGCGCTGGTTCTGGCGCCTCGGCAAGAGCCCGCGCCTTCCAGACAGTGAGGTCGCGTCCGCCGATACGCGTGCGGGCACCCACGAGCGGCGACAGCGCCCGGACGCGGTCGACGATGGCGGCCGCCGGCTCGTTCCAGCGCAGCTCGCGGTCGGCTTTCTGAAGCTTCGGGGCGCGCGTCGGCTCGCCTTCCTGGTCCCGCCAGTCCACGCTGCCGTCCTCGATGGCAGCGAGAGTGGCGAGCAGACCCTCGGCTGCCGCAGCGGCCAGCAGCCGATACGCCTCCCCGGCATCAGCATCGCGGGGAACATACACGGACCTCAGGTCGCCGACCGGCCCCTCGTCCACGCCAGCCGTCATGCGCAGCGTAGCCACGGCCAGCGCGGTCTCCCCGCTCATCAGCGCTCGCTCGACCGGAGCAGCGCCGCGCCAGCGTGGCACGGCCGACGGGTGGGTGACCAAAGTGAGCATGCCATCCAGGAACTCCTGCGGGACGATCGCCCCATGTGCGCAGACGGCGAGAGCCTTGGCGCCCATGCGGGTCAGCTCGTCGGCGAGGGTAGCCGTGAGCCCTTCGGGCCGCAGTACGGGCAAGCCGTGGGCGAGCGCCGACTCCTTGACCTCGGAGGGCTGCGGCGTTCCGTGCCTGCCGCGAGGCTTGTCCGGACGAGTGATGACGGCCACGACATGCGCCCCACGAACAAGCAGCTCGTCGAGGACGAGGGCGCCGAAGTGGTGCGTGCCGGCGTAGACGAACCGCATGCGGCGCTTAGAACAGCGCGTCGGCCTCGCGCAGCTCGCGCAAAGCCCGGGCGCGCTCGCGCCTGGATGTGCGGTCCAGGATCAGCACGCCGTCGAGGTGGTCCGACTCGTGCTGGATAACACGGGCTTCCATCTCTTCGGCCTCGTAGTCCAGAGGTCCGCCGTGGATGTCCTGGGCGTGCACACGTATGCGCACAGCACGCTCCACGGGGACGACCACGTCTGGCACGCTGAGGCAGCCTTCGTCGTGCAGGTCGGTCTCTTCCGAACGCCAGACGATCTCCGGATTGACCAGGGCGTGCGCCTCGTCGTCGTGTACCTGATAGACGAGCAGCCTCTTCACCACGCCCAGTTGCGGTGCCGCCAAACCGATGCCCGGCGCGTCGTCCATGATCTTGATCATGCGATCCGCCAGCTCACGCAGCCGATCGTCGAACTGCGTTACCGGCACGGCTTTCTCTCGCAGCACTGGGTCTCCGAGGGTGCGGATCTGGCGTCGAGCAGCCTCGCTACGGTGCTCACGCTCGGCGGCCTCCCGCCTGCGCTCCGCAGCCTCTTTCTTGGATTGTGTCGCCGTCTTCGCCATGGTCCTCCCAGACATGGTACCGCTCGGCTGCGCCTGCCTACCACCCGTCGAGGCGATCGTCGCCGACCCAGCGGCTCTGTCGCCACCTTGCCTCACGACCACTCAGGCTCCACATCGGCCACCAGCCGCGCTCCTCGCGCCCTGAGTCGCGGACCCAGCCTTGCGACGAGCCCGGTGACTGCAGGAATGGTTTTCCCTGTCTCTGTAGTCTTAACCATGACGCGGCTCTCGTAACGATCGCGCGCCCGACGCAGAGGGCTGGGTCCGATGACCTCTTCCCCGCTCTTGAGAGACGCCCGGACTGCATTCGCCAGATAGGCCGCCGCCCCTGCGGTGGTTCGGGCCTCTGGCGCCGACGCCTCCAGCCCGATCAGCGTGGTCGCCGGCGGGTAGCCCAGCTGGCGCCGACGCTCCAGTTCGCCGGCGTAGAACTGCTCGTGCTCGCCGGCCGCCGCCATGGCGATGGGCCGAGCCTCCGGGTTAAGCGTCTGCACAAGCACACGACCGGGATGATCGCCGCGTCCGGCCCGGCCACCCACCTGCATGAGCATGGAATAGGTGCGCTCTTCAGCGCGGAAGTCCGGAAAATAGAGCGACAGGTCGGCGTTGACCACCCCTACCAGCGTGACCTCCGGGAAGTGGTGGCCCTTGGCGATCATCTGCGTCCCTACCAGAACCTTGGCGCCGGGCGCGGCGAAGCGGTCCAGCACCCCGCGCAGGCGGGCGTACGACGACGCCACGTCGCTGTCCAGGCGCATAAGCTCGATGCCGGGCAGCAGCGACGCCACCTCGGCTTCGAGCCTCTCGGTGCCCACACCGTGGCGGCCCACGTCTACACCAGCGCATGCAGGGCACTGCTGCGGCGCGTCGCTGTGATAGCCGCAGGTGCGGCAGCGGAGCTCGCGACCGCCGCGGAAAAGGCTGAGCGAGACGTCGCAGCGTGGGCAGAGCCAGGTATGGCCACAGTGCCCGCAGGAGACGGAGGTGGCGATGCCGCGGCGGTTCAGAAACAGGATCGCCTTGTCACCTGCCTCAAGACAGCCGAGCAGGGCAGCACGCAACGGCTGGGAGAGCACGGTGTGCACGTCACGCAAGTCGATGACCTCCAAGCGCGGCGGCTGCGAGCCGTCCACCCGCCGCGGAAGGTCCGCATGCACGCCGGCGGTGGCCCATGTCTCTACCCGAGGAGTGGCGGAGCCGAAGACCAGAGCCGCACCGCTCAGCTGTGCCCGCCAGCGAGCGACGGTGCGGGCATCGTAGCGCGGCTCGCTCTCCTGCTTGTACGAAGAATCGTGCTCCTCGTCAACGACGATGAGGCCGAGGTCGCTGAGCGGGGCGAACACGGCTGAACGGGCGCCGATCACGATGCGCGCCTGCCCGCTGGCGGCGGCGCGGTATGCTGCGAGGCGCTCGCCGGCCGAGAGGCTGGAGTGGAATACAGCCACGTTCTGGTCTGGGAAGCGCTGACGCACGCGGCTGATGGTCTGGCCGGTGAGGCTGATCTCGGGGACCAGCAGCAGCACGGAGCGGCCCTGCGCCAGTACCTCGGCCGCGGCCCGAAGATAGACCTCTGTCTTGCCGCTGCCGGTGACGCCATGGAGAAGCAGTTCGCGGCCCCCACCGACGCCGTCCAACACCTGGGTGAGGGCCGCCTGCTGTTCCGGCAGGAGCTGCGGCGGCACTTGTGCAGGCGCAGCCGGAGCGGCGCAGGCGCCGGTCGCCAGCACGCGGACGGCACCGGCTTGAAGCAAACGTTCCAGGCCGGCCAGCGCGAGGCCGGACTCGTGAAGCAGGCTGCGCTCGTCGCAGCTGCCGACTGCGGACAGAAGGTCCAGGGCCGCCTGCTGCCGGACGCCCGCGCGTTTGGGCGGCTGCTCGCCAAGAGCGAGACAGCGTGGCTCGCGATCGGCCTCCGTGAGGCGGACACGGTAGGCCACAGCCAGGATACCCTCGCGTCGCAGGCGCGTCAGCTGGGGATCGTCGCGCGAGGCGCCCTTCAGCGGCACCGGGCGCACGTAGGGTGTCAGCTCGTCGCGTCCGGCCGCGAGCTGGCGCCCTCCCTCTTCGGTGAGCGCCGCCGTACGCTCCAGTCGCAGGGCGGCGCCGGGCGGCGCGATCAGCGCCAGGGCGCTGCCGAGCGACGTGAGGTAGTGGTCGCGCACCTTGCCGGCCAGGGTGACCAGGTCGGCCGGCAAGGGCGGTAGATCGACCACGTCGTTCAGCGGCAGCGCCTTGGCGGCGTGCGCGCTGGTCGCCGCCATGCCAACGACCACGCCGAGCACGACCTGGCCGCCCAGCGGGGCGGCCACCAGGCTGCCGATGCGCACGTCTGGCAGACCCGGTGGCACCAGGTAGTCGAAGGGCTCTGTAAAGGCACGCGTACGCACCAGGGGAAACACGGCGGCGTACATGCCTGGTCCTCCCCGGGTCGATCTACGCGCGCAGCGCGCCGCGGCTCAGGCCAGGCCGGCTTCTCGGCGCAGCAGTTCTGCCTTGTCGGTGCGCTCCCAGGTGAAGTCGTGATCGCTGCGGCCGAAGTGGCCGTAGGCTGCCGTCTTCTGATAGATGGGGCGTCGCAGATCCAAGTCGCGGATGATGGCCGCCGGACGCAGGTCGAAATGCGTATGGATGAGCTGCTCGATGACATCCAGCTCCACCTTCTCCGTGCCCTGGCAGTCGACCATGATCGACGTCGGATGCGCGACGCCGATGGCGTAGGCGACCTGCAGCAGGCAGCGCTCGGCGATGCCCGCGGCCACGATGTTCTTGGCCACGTAGCGGGCCGCGTAGGCTCCGGAACGGTCCACCTTGCTGGGGTCCTTGCCGCTGAAGGCCCCGCCGCCGTGCGGGGCGCTGCCGCCGTACGTGTCGACGACGATCTTGCGGCCGGTGAGGCCCGCGTCGCCCATGGGGCCGCCGACGACGAACTTGCCGGTGGCATTGACAAAGGTGATCTTCTCGAGATCCTTGGGATCGTACAGATCCTTCGGCAGGATGGGCTCGACGACGTGCTCGAGCAGGTCGGGCTTGATGAGCGTGGCCACGTCGATGCCGGCTGCGTGCTGGGCGGCGAGGATGATATTGGTGATCTCCACCGGGCGACCGTTCTCGTAGCGCACGGAGACCTGGGACTTGCCGTCTGGGCGCAGATAGGGCAGCACCTCTGCCTTGCGGACTTCGCTGAGCCGGCGGGCCAGCTTATGGGCGAGGGCGATGGGCAGTGGCATGAGCTCTGGGGTCTCGTTGCAGGCGAAGCCGAACATCATGCCCTGGTCGCCGGCGCCCTGCGTGTCGAGGACGTCTTCGTCGTTGACGTCCGTGCGCTGCTCCATGGAGTGGGAGACGCCCTGGCTGATGTCTGGAGACTGCTCGTGGATGGCCACCAGCACGCCGCAGGTTTCGTAGTCGAAGCCGTACTTGGCGTCTGTGTAGCCGACGTCCTTGATGGTCTGCCGGACTGTGGAGGGCACGTCGACGTACGTCTCCGTGGTGATCTCGCCGGCGACGACGACGGTGCCGGTGGTCAGAAGGGTCTCACAGGCGACGCGAGCGTACGGGTCGTCCTTGAAGATGGCGTCCAGAACCGCATCCGAGATCTGGTCGGCCAGCTTGTCCGGGTGACCCTCGGTGACCGATTCTGAGCTGAAGAGGAAGCTGTTGGCGTTCACACTACCTCCTGGTGTGACGACCGGGCGATGCCCGCGGATGGCATTTGGGAGCAGTGCGGCAGTTTACCAGACGGTCCCCGAAGGCTCCAGCGCGGGGCCTTCCGAGGTGGGCGTTCTGCCCATCAGGTCGCGAACGCAGTCGGCCGGGCTGCGGCCGTTCTGCAGGACCTCGTAGACGTTGGAAGTAACCGGCATCTCTATGCCGAGCTGGGCGCTGAGATCGTGCAGGGCGTAGGCGGTGGGAATGCCCTCGACGACCTGACCGACCAGGTCCTGCAGCTCTCCGGGCGCGCGGCCGAGGGCGAGCAGTTCGCCCGCCTTGCGGTTGCGGCTGTGACGCGACGTGCAGGTGGCGATCATGTCGCCTATGCCGGCCAGGCCGGCGAAGGTCTCGAACCGGGCGCCGAGACGCGAGCCGAGTCGGCTGACCTCGGCCAGGCTGCGGGTGATGAGGCTGGCGCGCGAGTTGTCGCCGAAGCCGAGGCCGTCCGACATGCCGACGGCCATGGCGATGGGGTTCTTGGCGGCGCCGCAGAACTCCACGCCCACCACGTCGTCGTTGCGGTACACGCGAAAACTGTCGCAGCTTACGACCGCTTGCAGCCGTTTGGCGGACTCCTGGTCTTCGGCGGCGATCACGGTAGCCGAGGGCAGGTCACGCGAGACCTCTTCCGCGTGGTTTGGTCCCGAGAGAGTGGCTGCCGGGACGCCCGTCTCTTCGGCGATGATCTGCGTGGGCCGTTTGAGAGTGGTGAGCTCCAGGCCTTTGGCGAGCGAGAGCTGCAGGCTGCCGGCCGGCCGCAGGGGCGCGGCCCACGCGGCCACCTGACGCGCAGCCTGGGTCGGCACCGCGTACACCACCAGCTCAGCGCCCTTCAGGTCGGCGTCGGCGATGGCCAGGAACTGGACGTCCGCCGGTATGACGACGCCGGGCAGGAAGCGTTCGTTGACGCCCCGCTCGGTGAGCTCGGCAGCCTCTCGGGCACTGAGGGTGAGCACGGTGACGCTGTGGCCATTGCGCGAGAGGAGCCTTGCGAAGGCCGTGCCCCAGCTGCCGGAGCCGATGATGGTGACGCGCACGGCGTCAGCTCCGTGAAGCGCCGGCGTTGCCGTGGCTGGCTGTGTCTCCGCGCCGGTGTCGGGAGAAGCTGAGGCGATGCTCCTTGCCGCCGAGGATGCGACGGATGTTGGAGTGATGAGCAAGGATCACCAGCGGGCTCAGGACAAGGGAGACGATGAGATACGGCAGCGGCTGGCCGGTGAGCCAGACGACGATCGGAAACACGACCGCTGCGGTGAGCGACGCGGCGCTGACCATCCGTGCCGAGAACAACACGAACAGGAACGCGGCCAGCACGAACAGGAACACGGGCCACATGAGTCCGAGCACCACCCCGGCGCCGGTGGCGACCCCCTTCCCTCCCCCGCCGCCCAGGAAGATGGAGCGCAGGTGCCCGATGACCGGCAGAGCGGCAAGGATCACCGCGAGCCACGGCGCGAAGAACTGACCGGCCAGCACGGCTGGCACGGCGCCTTTGGCGATGTCACAGACGAGCACCACCGTACCGGCCCGCGCCCCGAGGACCCGATAGGCATTGGTGGTGCCGATGTTGCCCGAGCCGTGCTGGCGGATGTCGATGCCTTTGGTCCAGCGTCCGACAAGCACCCCAAACGGGACGGCGCCGAGCAGGTAGCCGCCGATGCCGAGCAGCACTGCGACCACTATGTGGCCGGTGCTCACCTGGACTTGAAATCGATGATGAGCGGTACGCCGTCCAGGCCGTACTCGGCCCGCAGACGGTTCTCGACGTAGAAGCCCCAGTCGCGGGTGACCAGCGTGTGATCGTTCACCTCGATGGAAAATCGCGGCGGTGCGGTGCCGAACTGGACTATGTAGTACGCCTTGAGGCGCTTGTTGCCCTTGGCGGGGGCCGGTCGGGCGGCGACGATGCTCGCCAGCGTGCGGTTGAGCACCGGCGTGGGCACGCGTGCCGCATAGAGCGTGCCCAGGTGCACGAGGACGTCCTGCAGCTCCGCGACCCCCTGGCCGGTGAGCGCCGAGACGGGCAGTACCGGCGGCCGCTGGCGCAACTTGCGGCCTGTGAGCCCCCGCGCGTCTTCCAGCGACGGCTGCTGTACGTCCCACTTGTTGACCGCGATCACAGTGGCGCAGCCGCGCTTGGCCGCCTCGGCGGCTACCGTTATGTCCAGCTCGCCGATGCCGACGGTGGCATCGGCGACGATGACGGCGACGTGTGCCCTGTCCAGGCTCTGCAGGCTGCGCAGGTAGGAGTAGTACTCGACGCCGCTGACCTTGGCCGCCTTGCGCATGCCGGCCGTGTCGACGAAAAGGAAGCGGCCGTGCCTGTTCTCTACCGTGGTGTCGATGGCGTCCCGGGTGGTGCCAGGCAAGTCGCTGACGATGGTGCGTGACTCGCCGCTGACGGCGTTGAACAACGACGACTTGCCGGCGTTGGGGCGCCCCACGATGACGACCGGCAGCGGCCCTTCCACCTCTTCGTCCGGGGCCTCGGTCTGCTGCGGGTGGGCGACCTGCCCTACGATCAGGTCCAGCAGGTCGCCCGTGGCGGTGCCGTGCAACGCTGAGATGGGAAACGGCTCGCCGATGCCCAGTTCGTAGAGGTCTGCGTCGGCGCCGGCACGGCCCGGATCGTCGACCTTGTTGGCCACCAGGATGACCGGCACCTGGACCCGGCGCAGTACCTCGGCGATGGCGTGGTCGCCGGGCAGGGGGCCGCTGCGGGCATCGACGACGAAAAGCACCAGGTCAGCGTGCTCCACGGCAGCCAGCACCTGCCGGCGGATCTCGGCGGCGAACGGCGCATCGTCGGCCGTCTGAAAGCCGCCCGTGTCGACCAAATCCAGGAGCGACCCATTCCATTCGACTGGGACGACCTTGCGGTCTCTGGTCACGCCAGGGGTCTCGTGGACCACCGTTGAGCGCGTGCCGCTGAGGCGGTTGATAAGGGTGGACTTGCCGGCGTTGGGGCAGCCGACCACGGTGATGACGGGTCTGATGTTCATACGGTCAGTCTAGCAAACGCGTCAGACAGGCCATCGCCGATCGCCAGGCGGCCATGGCAGGCGGCGCGTACGGCCGCCTCCGTCACATCGTCCAACGTCACGCCGAGGTCGGGCGGCAGAAAGGCGGCCGGCACCAGCAGCCATTCACCGTCGGCCAGCGGCTCGCTCGTCAGCCGCGCGAGGACCTCGGTCCCGCCCAGCAGGCCGGTGACCGTTACGTGGTCGCCGAACAGGCGGTTTGCGACCACGAACGGGCGGGCGTGTCCGATGAGGTCGCAGGCCGTTCGCACGACCGGCGCGGCGAGTGTGCCCGTGAGGAGGGCGACCGGGGGCCTCTGTGGGCCGTTGGACTTCGCATCTGGGCCGAGTTCTCTGGCCTCGCCCAGGAGCGCCGCCGCGATGCCGATGCCGTTCTCGTACTGGCAGGCCGCCTCGCAGGGCGGCGGAGTGCGGCCGGCCAGCAGGTAGAGCTCATCGGCCGCGTACACGAACGGCGTCTTGCGGCGAACGCGGCACTCGTCCTGCAGCGCCTCTACGCGCGTCAGAGCCGCCACGGCCTCGGGGGGGCCGAGTGGCCTCAACCGGTGTCCCGCAGCGACCGAGACGGGTACCACGCCCACGTCTTCGATGCCCTCCAGGCCGGCCAGGGCTCGCACCGTCTCGTCGAGTACGTCGCCGTCATTCCAGCCTGGGCACAACACGACCTGGACGTGCAGGCTGATGCCGGCGGCGACGAGCTGCAGGAGCACCTGACGGCTCGTGGCCGCCCTCTTCCCCATGAGCGCCACGCGACGCTCGTCGTCCCACGCATGCAGGGAGACGTACAGCGGTGAAAGCCGCAGACGCTCGATGCGCGCCAGGTCGGCGGCTCGCAGGTTGCTCAGCGTGATGAAGCCGCCGGCCAGGAAGCTCAGCCGATAATCGTCGTCTTTGACGTAGAGCGAGCGCCGCAGCCCAGCCGGCAGCTGATCGATGAAGCAGAAAGCGCAGTCGTTTGCGCAACGCCGCAACGGGACGCCGATGCCCCCGGCCAGCCCGATGCCGTGATGCTCCCCCGGGCGCAGGGAGAGCTCGAGGTCGATCTGCTCATCACCGCGGCGTACGTCAAGGCGAAAGTGACCGTCGGCGGCGGCCAGTTCCAGGTCGAGGACGTCCTCGGGTGGCTCGCCGTCGATGGCGACGATATGGTCTCCGGCCCGCAGGCCGGCAGACGCCGCCGGGCCCTCGGTCCACTCGACCGCCAGTCCCTTGCCGGACGGCACGTCAGCCGGCGGCGAGGCGCCGTACCACTTCGACGGCAGCATCTATCTCCGCGTCGGGTGTTGAGGCGCCGGCGGTGATGCCCACTGTGCCGACGCCGCCAAACCATTCGGGGCGGATCTCGCCGGCGCGTTCCACGTGGTGGGTCCGCGGCTGGATCTGGCGGCACAGGGCGGCCAGCCGGCGCGTATTGGCGCTGTTTCGGCCGCCTACCACCAGGACCGCATCCACCTCGGATGCCACCTCGCGGGCGGCCTCCTGGCGCAGTTCGGTAGCTTCGCAGATCGTGTTGTAGACCAGGGTCTCCCGGGCCAGTGGGGAGAGCGCCTGAACGAGCGCGGCAAGGCGCTCGCGCGACTGTGTAGTCTGCACGACCACCCCCACGCGCTTGTCGCGCAAGGCGCCCAGATCCAGCGCGGCCGCGTCTTCGACGACGAGCACGCCTTCGCCGGCGCAGGCCATGAGACCGGCCACCTCGGGGTGATCGTGCTCCCCCAGGATCACGACCACATAGCCGGCGCGGCTGAGGGCCGCTGCCTTCTTCTGGGCCACGGTGACGAACGGACAGGTCGCATCGACGATGGTGAGGCCACGTCGGCGCGCGTCTTCGATGGTCTGCGGCGCGACGCCGTGAGTGCGCACGACCACTGTCCCGCCGCTGGCCTCAGCCACCGACTCGACCACTTTGACCCCCTGCTCGGTGAGCTGCTCGACGACGGCGGGGTTGTGGATCAGCGGGCCGAGAGTGGCTATGGGCGCCGGGTACTTGCCCGGCGCTTCGGTCGTGATCTGCAGGGCGCGCTCCACGCCGTAGCAGTAGCCGGCGGAGCGTGCCACCACGATGGTCAGGGCGCCGGCGCGAAAACGTCGTTGTTTGCCGGTCGCCAGCCGCTTCCTGACTTCGGATGTCTGGTCAGAGTGACTCATAGAGCTGCTCCACCGCCCGGCGTGCGCGCTCGGCGGCCGCCTCATGTCGTTCCTTGGTGCTGCCCTGCAGTCCGTTAAGGTCCACAGGAGGACCAACGGCAACCCGCACCCGGGGAAACCGCGGCAGCTTGTTCACCGCCATATGCTTGGTACCCCGAATCGCCACCGGGACCACCGGGCAGCCGCTGCGCGCCGCGAGCAGGGAGATGCCGGGGTGAAACGGATGGATGACGTCGTCGTGATAGCGATGACCCTCCGGGAACATGAGCAGCAGATCGCCATGGGCGAGCATGTCGAGTGAGGCGTGCAGCGCTTCCACGTCGCTCTGGCCGCGCTTGATGGGATAGGCACCCAGGGATCTGACTACCCAGCGCGACCACCAGGTGCGAAACAACTCCGCCTTGCCCATCGGTCGCATGGCGCGCTTGAGCACCATGCCCGCGAATATTGGGTCCCACCAGCTCTTGTGCGACACCGCCAGGATCACGCCGCCGCTCGGGGGCACGTGCCGCCCGCCGCGGCCGCTGTACCGATACAGTGGCATGAGAAACAGGGCGCTCACCAGGCGCAGGGCCGCATAAACGGGCAGGTCGCCCTCGCCGAACACCGGCACACCGCGGCGACGCCACGGGCCCACGCCTCGCTGTCCCTCGTCGGGCGTGCGAGGCGTCGCACTGTGACTAGTCACGCCTCGCCGTCCCCTCCGGCGGTGCGAGGCGTCTCGATAGCCTGCGGCGTGGCCGCCGCCTCCGCCGATTAGTCACGCCTCACCTGCCTGTCGTCGCATGCGCGAGGCGTCTCGATAGCACTGCGACGGCTGCGCCGCCTCCGCCGATTAGTCACGTCTCACGGTCCCCTCCGGCGGTGCGAGGCGTCTCAATACCGCTCCGGCGGCTGGGCCGCCTCCGCCGATTAGTCACGCCTCGCCGTCCTGTCGTCACATGCGCGAGGCGTCTCAATAGCACTGCGGCGTGGCCGCCGCCTCCGCCGATTAGTCACGCCTCACGGTCCTGTCGTCGCAGGCGCGAGGCGTCTCAATAGCACTCCGGCGGCTGGGCCGCCTCCGCCGATTAGTCACGCCTCGCTGCTTCCGCCGGCTGGTAACGCGGGCGACCCCACGCGCTCATGGACCACAGCCTGCAGCGTGTCGACGACCTGGTCGATACTCATGGCCGAGGTGTCGACCTCTACTGCGTCGGGTGCTTTGCGCAGCGGTGACACGGCGCGCGAGGAGTCGTAGGCGTCGCGCGCCTGCATGGCCGAAAGAATCTCGGCGGCGCTCGCGTGTTCACCGGTGGCCACCAGCTCCTTGCGACGCCGTTCTGCACGTACCTCCGGTGCGGCCGTCAGGAACACCTTCACGGCCGCGTCGGGGAACACGACCGTGCCGATATCGCGGCCTTCGATGACCACGTCTCGCCCGGCGCCGACGCGCCGCTGCTCGGCCACCAGCAGGTCGCGCACCTCGGCGTGCGCAGAGACCTCGGAGACCGCGGCCGACACCGACGGGCGACGGATGTCCTCGGCCACGTCCTCGTCGCGGGCCAGCACGTGCCCTTGCGGCGAGAAGCCGATGCGGCCGGCCCGCGTGAGAGCGGCCAGCGTAGGCCCGTCGTCCAGCGAGACCCCCTCACGGAGCGCCAGCAGTGCCGCCGCCCGGTACATGGCGCCGGTGTCCAGGTAGAGGTAGCCCAATCGATCGCTGAGCAGGCGCGCCACGGTACTCTTGCCAGAGCCCGCCGGCCCGTCGATGGCGATCACCGTCATCCGCCGCTCACCTCCATGAGTGCTCGTTCGAAGCCGGGATACGACACGTCGGCCGCCGCGAAGTCACTGACCGCCACACCGTCGCGGCACACCAGGCCGGCGACGGCCCCCAAGAGGGCGAGCCGGTGGTCGCCGCGACTGTCTATCTCTCCGCCCGCCAGGCGCGACGGACGCACGCTGAAGCCGTTCGGCCGCGCCTCGACATGCGCCCCCAGGCCGCCGAGCAGCTGCGCCACGGCGGCCAGCCGGTCGGATTCCTTGACGCGCAGCTCGCCGGCGCCCTCGACGACGGTCTCGCCCTCGGCGGCTGTGGCCAGCAGCGCGACCAGCGGCACCTCGTCTATGAGCAGGGGTATCTCAGATGGCGCCACGCGCGTCCCGTGCAGGGGCGCATGGCGCACCGTCATGGTGCCCCAAGGCTCTCCGGCCGGACCATCGTCGGTAGGCTCTTCCCCGCCCTCCACGTGCCAGTCGATACGTCCGCCCATACGGCGCAGGACCTCAAAGAAGCCGAGACGGGTGGGGTTCAAGCCGACGCCCTCGATCCGCAGCTCGGAGCCCGGCACCAGGGTCGCCGCGGCGGCCAGGAAGGCGGCCGACGACAGGTCGCCCGGGACCGTCACCTGCGCCAGACGAACATGGGCCGGCCCCGCGATGGTGATTTCTTCTCCCCGCCAGTGCACCGGGATCCCGGCGCGGCGCAACAGCCGCTCCGTGTGGTCGCGGGATGGCACGTGCTCCACGACGGTCGTCTGGCCGAGGGCGTGCAGGCCGGCGAAGAGAACACAACTCTTTACCTGAGCGCTGGCGACCGGCAGCACATAGGTCACCGGGCTGACGGCGGAGCCCCTGATGGTCAGGGGTACATAGCGGCCTTCGCGAGCCGAGACCTCGACGCCCATGGCCTGCAAGGGCTCGACGACGCGGTCCATGGGTCGCTTGCGCAGGCTCTCGTCGCCGTCCAGGGTGAAGTCGCCCCGCTGGCCGGCGAGCAGGCCCGCCAGCAGCCGGATCGTGGTGCCGGAGTTACGGACGTCGAGGACGCGCCCGGGCGGCCGCAGGCCGTGCAGGCCGACCCCGTGGACCACGGCGGCCTGCCCGTCGGCTGCCTCGTCGATGCGCACGCCCAGCGCACGCAGCACGTCCGCAGTGGCGCGCGTGTCACCGGCCCAGAGCGGCCGCTCCACGCGGGTCTTCCCCTCGCTCACGGCGCCCAGCATCAGAGCCCGATGCGTGATGGACTTGTCCGAAGGCACGGCGAGGCTGCCGCGCAGGGGCCCGCCTGGCGCGAACCGGTGGGCGGGCCCCGTCATTCGGTCTCCCGGGCGGCAACGGGTTCGTACCCGAGGCCGGCGAGCACCCGAGACGCCTTGTTGCGAGCACGCTCGCCGAGAACATAGACGGACAGGGAGCCGCCAAGGTCTGCACTCATATGGTGCATCACAAAGTCCTCGACGTTGATGGCCGCATCGCCCAGGGCGAGGAAGATGTCGCGCAGCACGCCGGGGCGGTCGGCGATGTGCACGGTGAGCCGGAAGAGGTTCTCGGCCACCAGGTCGCCGCTGGCCAGCATGCGTCCACGGTGCTCCCGGGAGCGGGCGATGATGGCCGCGATACGCTCTTCGTCCGAGGCCCGCAAGGCGGCCTCCATCTCCTCCAGTCCCGAGCGGTAAGCAGAGAGAACGGTGAGCAGCGAGTCGCGGTTCTCCAGGAAGATGTCCGTCCAGACCCGCGGGTTGGAGCCGGCGATGCGCGTGAGATCGCGGAAGCTGGGGCCGGCGCTGAGCAGTGCGTCGCGAGACCCATGGTGCTCGCCGGCTTGAGTCATGAGCGTGTTGGCGAGCACATGTGGCAAATGGCTCATGAGGGCCATCAGCCGATCGTGTTCTCGTGGATCGACGGCAACGGGCCGGGCGCCAACCTGGTGAAGAAAGCCGAACAGCAGCTCCAGCGAGGCCGGCTCCACGTGTGCGCCCGGCGTCAGAAAGTACGTCGCACCCTCGTAAAGTGAAGCGGTGGCGTTGGCCACGCCGGCGGTCTCTGACCCACACAGTGGATGCCCGCCCACCACGCGCCGCTGGTCGGCATCGCTCAGGCCGGCCATCAGAGACGCTTTGGTGGACCCCATGTCCGAGACCACAGCGTGCGCGGGCGCCGCCGCCAGAGCAGCGGCCACATGCTCCTGCAGCATGCGCACCGGCGTGGCGACGAACACCAGGTCGGCCTGGGCACACGCTTCCGCCAGTGAACCGGCGGCCTGGGTGATGGCACCCCGTTCGAGGGCCAGACGCAAACTGGCCTCGGTGCGGCTGTACCCCGTGACGTGGCGCACGCCGGCGTGCGCCCGCGCAGCAAGGCCCAGGGAGCCGCCCATGAGCCCGACGCCGATGACGGCGATGCGGAGTCCCGAATACGGTGAATCGGCCACTGACGTGCCGGCAGCGCTCAGGAGAGTGTCTTGCCGGTGAAGGCCACCAGCTCGGCGAGGCGGCTGGCATATTCGCCGAAGGCCGCCGACGGCAGGGACTGCGGTCCGTCACACAGAGCGAGCTCCGGGTTGGGATGCGTCTCCACGATCACCCCGTCGGCTCCCGCCGCCACCGCTGCCAGCGAGAGTGGCAGGACCAGATCGAGGCGGCCGGCCGAATGGCTGGGATCGACGATCACCGGCAGGTGACTGGTGAGCTTGATGACCGGAACGGCGCTGATGTCTAGCGTGTTGCGGGTCGACGGCTCGAAGGTGCGGATGCCCCGCTCGCAGAGGATGACATTCCGGTTGCCCTCCTTTACGACGTACTCGGCCGCCATCAATAGCTCTTCTACGGTGGCCGACTGGCCTCGTTTCAACAGCACCGGCTTGTCTGCCTTGCCGACTTCGCTGAGCAACTGGAAGTTCTGCATGTTGCGGGCCCCGATCTGAATGACGTCGGCGTACTCGAGGACCACGTCCAGGTCACGCGGGTCCATGAGCTCGGTGACGATCGGCAGCCCGGTCTGTTCGCGTGCCTCCGCCAACAGCTCGAGGCCTTCCCTGCCCAGGCCCTGAAAGGCGTAGGGAGAGGTGCGCGGCTTGAAGGCGCCGCCGCGCATCATGGTGGCGCCGGCGTCTCTTGCGGCCACCGCGGCGGCCATAATCTGATCTGGCGTCTCCACGGAACACGGGCCGGCGATGAGGGCGAAGTGGCCCCCGCCGATCTTGCGGCCGCGCACGTCGATGACGGTGTCGGCCGGGCGGAACTCCCTGCTCACCAGCTTGTAGGGCTTGAGGATGGCGACCACGCGATCCACGCCGGCGAAGGCTTCTATGGGTAGCGCGGTAAGTTCCTCCCGGTCGCCGATGGCGCCGATGATGGTGACCCGGTCGCCTTGAGACACGTAGGCGCCGGCGCCTACCTCTTCGATCCGTGCGACCACGTGTGCGATCTGTTCGGCGGTAGCGCCCTCGCGCATGACGACCATCATGCTCACTGTTCTCCCCTCTCTGCGGTCGGCCGCGCGACCGGCTCGAGTGACGCGAGTCGATCGAGGAAGAAGTCGATCTCCTGTCGCGTGCCGACGCTGACGCGGGCCCAGCCCGGGCACCCCAGTGCGTTGCCGTCCCTGACTATGGCGCCCAGTTGCATGAGCGCGCCACAGACCTTGTCTTGCGGATGGCAGAGGTCCTCGATGCCGACCAGCATGTAGTTGGCCTCGCTGGGGACGGTGGCTCGGCCTGCCGAGTGCAACGCGCCCGCCATGTAGTCACGCAGGTCCGCGTTCTGCCGCCGGCGCTCGAGCACCTGGTCCTGATGTTTGAGTGCCTCCACGGCCGCGACCTGCGCCAGCTGGTTGACGTTGAACGGCTGGCGCACTTTGTCGAGAGCCTGCCGCAGCTCCTCGCTGCAGAGGCCGTAGCCGACGCGCAGCCCGCAGAGGCCGTAGATCTTGGAGAACGTGCGCAGGATGATCACGTTCTCGTGGCTCTCTTGAAGTTGCAGGGTGTCCTGCCAGTCGGCAGCCGTGACGAACTCGTTGTACGCCTCGTCCAGGACTACCAGTACGTCGGCCGGCACGGCGTCGATCACGTCGGCGATCGCGGCCGCCGGCACGTAAGTCCCGGTCGGGTTGTTCGGGTTGCAGATGATGAGCATGCGGGTGCGGTGCGTGACCGCCGCCACCATCGCCGCCAGGTCGAGTGCGTAGTCCACCACGGGTACCTTCTTGGCGACCGCTTCGTGAAGCTGACAGACCGTCGGGTACAGAGAGAACGACGGATCGGCGTAGACGACCTCGTCCCCGAGCTCCAGAAGCGCATTGCCGAGGAAGAGCAGCAGCTCGCACGAGCCGTTGCCGACCACGATCTGCTCTGGCGTGCGGCCGTAGTGGGCCGCCAGCGCGGCCCGCAGGTCCGTCGAGTGTCCGTCGGGATACCGGTTGAGCCGGTCCAGGGCCGCTATGATGACGGCCTTCACCTCGTCGAACGGCGGCAGAGGGAACTCGTTGGAGGCCAGCTTGACGACCTCCTCCAGCCCGTAGCGGCGCATGACCAGCTCGATCGGAGCCCCCGGCTCGTAGGGCACTATGTCGCTCAGGGCGGGGATGAATCTCATGGCATCACTCCGGGAGGTCGAGACGCAGGCCCTGGGCACCATGCAGGTACACGTGATGCGCGTCGGTCTGATCGGACAGGTAGCAGTGCACAAGGATCCGGATGCAGCGCGCGACGGCTCCTTCGACCGGGATCTCCTGACAGCAGAGCAGCGGGGTGCGAGACAAGCCCATCTCGCGGGCGGCCACAGCCGGGAAGTCGGCCCGCAGGTCCGAGGTAGCAGTGAATATGATGCTGACTATCTCGGCGGCGTCCAGCGCATTGCGCCGCAGCACCTCGCCCAGCAACTCGGCAGTGGCCGCACGAATAGAATCGCTGGTGTCGTGGTCTGCGGTGGTGGCGCCGCGGATGGCGCTCAATCGGGTGGTGTTGGGGGTCACTCTGCGCTCCCGGGCTCGCCGTGGGCGAAAAAGTATACACCGGCGCCGGCCTCACCGATCCGGCGAGCCCCCGCCCCCACTCTCGGTCTCATCTACGTCTGCCGAAGCATCCAGTTGGGGCTCGCCCATGTCGCCGAGAGCGGTGGCCGGCCCATCCGACTCTGCCTCAGGTGGCGCGGGCGCCGCAGGATCCGTCGGTCCGCCGGCGTCCGCGACCGGCACGGCAGTGCCTTCTCCGGCAGCCGCCGCCGGTGGCTCTACTTCGGCCGCCAGCGTGACGGCATGCTCTTCCGGTTCGGCCTGGACCGATTCGAAGACCCGCTCGCTCGCCCGGCGCAGTGCGTCGACCTCATCCCCGGAAAGCTCGCGAAAGTCGCCGATCTTCAGGTTCTTGTCCGTCAGCGGCCCATACCTGCGCCGGTGAAGCTCTTCCACCGGCAGTCCGAGGGCCGCGAACATGCGCCGCACCTGCCGCTTACGGCCCTCGTGCAGCACGACCTCGACAAGCGCAGTCTTGGCGCTTTGCTTCAAGAGGCGCGCGTCGGCCGGCGCAGTGAGCCCTTCTTCCAGCTCGATGCCAGTGCGGAACTGACCGAGCACCTTGCGCGGCACACGGCCGCGCACGCGGGCCACATAGGTCTTGGGGACGCCGTAGCGCGGATGCATGAGGTAGTTGGCCAGCGGACCGTCGTTGGTCAGCACGATCAGCCCGCTGGACTCCACGTCCAGCCGGCCCACTGGGAACAGCACCCGGCCGTCCGGCACGAGATCGACTATGACGCGCTCGGCGTGCGGGTCGCGGCGGGTGCTGGCCACGCCGCGCGGCTTGTTGACGAGCACGTAGCGCAGCGCTCGCATGGTGACTTCGTCGCCGTCGAGGGTGACGACGTCGGTTTCGGAGACCAACTCGCGCGGAAACGTGACCGGCTCGCCATTTAGAGCTACGCGCCCTTGGCGAACGAGGTCGTCACACAAGCGGCGGGAGCCGACGCCGGCGCGGGCAAGATAGGCGACCAGACTGAGAGCGCTCACTGCCGCCGCCTCTCCGCGTGCGCCACCAGCCGCTCGCGCAGCTCTTCCACGTCGTCGGCGCCTGGAGCGAAGCCCTCCAGCGGCGGCAGGTCGGTGAGATCGCGAAGGCCGAACAGAGTCAGAAAGCGTGCGCTGGTGCCGTACAAGATCGGCGAGCCGGGCGCGTCTGCGCGGCCGCACTCTTCCACAAGGCCGCGCTCCTCGAGCGAGCTCAGGGCCCACTCCGAGGAGACGCCCCGTACGCGAGCGACTTCGGCGCGCGTGGTGGGCTGCAGATAGGCGACCACGCTGAGCGTTTCGACCAGCGCGGGTGAAAGATCGTCCGGGCGCCTCGCGCCGGCGAACGCCTCGACTGCTGTCTCGCAGTCGCGGACGACCACGAAGGTGAAGCCGCCGGAGACTTCTCGCAGCTCCATGCCATGCCGGCTGTCGGCGAATTCTTCCGCGAGACGCCCCAGGGCTTGATCGACGACCGCCGGGTCCGCAACGCAGGATGCCGCCAGCTCCGCCGCCGAGACCGGACGCGAGGCGATGAACAGCACCGCCTCTATCTGGCGAGAAAGGTCGGCTATGACGAGCGGGTCGATCATGATGCCAAGGGAGGGTCGTTTGGGGGGCAGGGCAATGCTACAGGATGCCGCCCCTGGGGGTCACCCCGCGAGGACGGCCTCGGGCCGGACGGCGGTGACGCGGATGTCGGCGAACGCGCGGGCCTGATGAAGACTCACCTCACCCCGGTTGTGCAGTTCGAGCAAGGCGAAAAAGGTGACCGCTTTCTCCAGCCGGTCGCGCGGGGCGACGGACAGAAAGGTGAAGCCGCCCTCGTGGGCAAGGAGTGAACGCAGCCTGCGCAGCTCGGCGACCAGCGTGATGGCCACGTCGGTGATGTGGCTTGTGTCGGGCAGCGGTGGCTCGCGCAGCAAAGGCGCCATGGCGGCGGCCAGCAGGGACGCAGGCAAGCGCTCGGTGCCGGCATGCGCCCGACGGAAACACGCCGGCAGCGGTACCCGACGGTAGATGCGGCCGGCGTTGTCGGCCCAGCGCGCCTTCAGCCACTCCCCGGCGTTGCGGTGCTGCTGATAGCGCACCAGCGCCGTCAACAGCTCCTCTCCGGCCTCCTCGACGGTGATCTCCTCGTCCTCGCCCAGCGTCTCCAGGTCCAGCAGCAGGCGGGACTTCATCTCCAGAAGGGCGGCGACCAGGACGACGAACTGAGAGGTAGCCTCCAGGTCGAACTCGTGGCTCTCGGCCAGGCGCAGCACGTAGTCGGCGATGATGCGCGAGACGCTGACCTCCCACAGGTCGACCTCTTCGCGCAGCACCAGGGTGACGAGGAGGTCGAACGGTCCCTGGAAGACGTCGAGGTCTACGACAAGCTCGCCGGCGTGAAGCCCCAGCGTGCTCACTCCGTACTGTGCTCCTCGTCGTCGTGACGCACGAAGGACGGTACGTCCAGCTCGCCATCCTCGAAAGCCGGCACGCGGCCGAACATGCCCGACTTCTCTTCGGGCTCCTCGACGGCGGCTTCAGGCTTGGGCGTCTCGGACGGCCGCGGGCCACGCTCGGCCTCGCCCGCTGCGAAACCTGTGGCGATGACTGTCACCGTCATGGTGCCGACCCGCCGCTCGTCGACGACGGCGCCGAAGATGATGTTGGCGTCCTCGTCGGCGGCGTCGGCGATGATGCGGGCCGCCTCGTTGACTTCGTAGAGCGACAGGTCCGAGCCGCCGGTGATGTTCAGCAGGATGCCACGCGCTCCCTGGATGGTGCTGTCCAGGAGCGGCGAAGTGATGGAAGCGGTGGCCGCTTCGTTGGCGCGGTTGTCGCCGGTGGCCTGCCCCACGCCCATGATCGCCGTGCCGGCGTTCTGGACGATGGTGCGCACGTCCGCGAAGTCCAGATTGATGAGCCCGGGGATGGTGATGAGGTCGGTGATGCCCTGCACGCCCTGGCGCAGGACGTCGTCGGCGTAGCGGAACGCGTCCAAAACCGTCGTGCTGCGCTCCACGGCCCCGAGGAGGCGATCGTTCGGGATAGAGATGACGGTGTCGGCGGCCTGACGCAGACGCTCCACCCCGTCGCGCGCCTGCTGGCCACGCTTGAAGCCCTCGAAGGAGAAGGGCAGCGTGACGATGGCGACCGCCAGGGCGCCCACCTCGCGGGCCACCGACGCTATGACGGGCGCCCCGCCGGTTCCGGTGCCGCCGCCCTCTCCGGCGGTGACGAAGACCAGATCCGCGCCGCGCAGCGCCTGTTTGAGCTCGTCACGTGAGTCTTCGGTGGCACGCCGGCCGAGGTCTGCATCGGCGCCGCCACCCAGGCCGTGGGTGAGCTCCTGGCCGACGTGGATCTTGACGTCGGCGTCGCAGACGGCCAGCGCCTGGACGTCCGTGTTGACGGCGATGAATTCGACACCCCGGATCCCCGAGTCGACCATGCGGTTGACCGCGTTGGTGCCGGCCCCGCCGATGCCCACGACCTTGATGGTCGTCACATAGGCGCCGGATGTGTACGGTTCGTCGCTCGAAAGTGGCGCGATGACAGGCTCTGCCGGCGCCGGGACGTCGGTCTCCGTATTTCGGAACAGCTCGTTGAGCCCGTTCCGCATGCTAGCGCGATCTGCCATTGAGCACCTCGCGGGCAAGTGCCCTGTAGGCCTCGGCACCGGCACCTTTGGGGTCGTATCGCAGCACGGAGCATCCCTTCACCGGCGCCTCGGCAAACCTGATCGTCTTGCGCACCACCGTTTTGAAGACCAGCGGCCCGAAGTTCTCTTTGAGCACTTCTATGGCCTCGTGACCATGAACGGTACGGGAATCGAAGAGCGTCGGCAAGATGCCCTGGATGTGAACCTGCGGATTGAGGTTCTCGCGGATCATCTGCAGCGTGCGGTCTAGCTGCGCCAGACCGCGCAGAGAGAGGTACTCGCACTGTACGGGGACGATGACTCCGTCTGAGGCGGTGAGCGCGTTGATGGTGAGCAGACCAAGCGACGGCGGCGTGTCGATGAGGATGTAGTCGTACTCGTCGCGGATGGGTGCCAAGGCGCGCTCCAGGGCTCGCTCTCGGCCGATCATGGACGAGAGCGCCAACTCGGCGCCGGCGAGGTCGATGGACGACACGGCTACGTCTATCTCCGCCTTGTGTACCACTTCGCGGATCGACAGACCGTGGACCAGAACGTCGAACATGCTCTGGGAGAGCTGCTCGGGATCGATCCCCTGACACATGCTGAGGTTGGCCTGAGGGTCCATGTCGATGGCCAGCACGCGCAGACCGAGCTCCGCCAGCGCGGCGCCGGTGTTCAGAGTGGACGTCGTCTTGGCGACGCCCCCCTTCTGATTGGCGAAAGCGATGACGTGCGCGGGGGTGTCCTTGGCGTGTGTAGGAACCATGTTGACGCTACGTTCTGGCGGTGGGAACAAAACCCTGCACGATGCCGTGAAACGCAGCGGCCCGGCAAGGCGAGGTGCCGCGCCGGGCCGCTGCCCTGCTCTTGGGGCGAGAACTACTTACGACGCCGCTTGGCGCTACCGACGGCCGGCGCCTCTTCGGCGACCGGGGCCTCTTCGGCATCCTCGGGCTTATCTTCAGCGCCCTCGTCGTAGACCTCGTCTTCAGCCTCGGCCTCGGCCTCGTCGGCGTACTCCTCGTCGCCGGCCTCGAGCTGACCGGTCTCTTCCGCGTCCTGGTAGTCGTCGTCCTCGATGTACTCTTCCTCGTCCTCCTCAGGCACCTGAGTGATGGTCGAGATAGCACGCTTGAGGTACCGGACCCGGGTGCGCGGAGCGACTTCGAGTTCGACCCAGTCATCGCCCAGTTTGCGCACCGTGCCGAACATGCCGCCGACGGTGACTACCTCGTCACCCTTTTTGATAGCGCGCATCATTTCCGCGTGCTGTTGCTTCTGGCGCCGCTGCGGCCGAACCGCCAGGAAATAGAAGATAGCGACGAACAAAAGCACATAGAAGATCATCATTACGGCGCCGTTCACTGTGTAGGTCCTCCTTACAGAGGTTCGGCGGCCGACAGGTTCTGAGCTGCGACCGCGGCGGTGTACTGTGCGAAGTGGCCCGCGACGATAGCAGCGCGAGCCTCCGAGCACAATCTTAGCAGAGTCCGAAGGTTATGTTCACTGAGGAGCTGCGACGCCAGGATCTCTTTTTGGTTTACGAGGTGCCGCAGATACGATCGGCTGAACGTGCGACAGCACGGGCAGTCACACGCCTCGTCCAGGGGCCGCAGGTCGGCGGCGTATCTGGCGTTGCGAAGGTTCACACGGCCTCCGTTCCTCATCAGCGCCGTGCCCGTGCGAGCCAGCCGAGTGGGAAGCACACAATCGAACACGTCCACTCCTCGGGCTATCACGTTAAGGATACCCCCGGGATCGCCAATGCCCATGAAGTACCGTAGTTCGTCTTGCGGCAGCTGTTCGTCCAGGAGCGAGACCACCTGCAGCATCTCTTCGCCCCGCTCGCCGACCGACAATCCCCCGATGGCATAAGCGGAGAAGCCGATATCCAGGAGCTGCGCGGCGGAGCGGCGCCGCAGCTCCTCGTCCACGCCTCCCTGGACGATGCCCACGAGCAGCTGATCTGGCCGCGTGTGGGCCTCTTTGCAGGCCGCGGCCCAGCGCGTCGTGCGCTCCACCGCTATTTCCAGCTCCACTCGCCCGGCAGTCCCGGCCGCACACTCGTCCAGGCACATGATGATGTCTGCGCCCAGAGCCTCCTGGACGTGCACGGCACTCTGGGGCGTGAACAGGTGTCGCGAGCCATCGTAAATGGAGCTGAACTCGACGCCCTCGTCCTTCAGCACGCGCGTGCCGGCCAGGCTGAAGACCTGGAATCCGCCGGAGTCGGTGAGGATGGGCCCGTCCCAGCCCATGAAACCGTGCAGGCCGCCGTGCGCGGCCACGATGTCCGCGCCCGGCCGGAAGAACAGGTGATAGGTGTTGGCCAGCAGCACGTGGGCGCCGAGCTCGCGCAGCGAGCGCGGCGCCACCGCCTTGACGGTCGCCTTTGTGCCGACCGGCATGAAACACGGCGTCGGCACGTCGCCGTGCGGAGTGTGCAGCGTGCCGGCCCGGGCACGTCCGTCGCGGGCCTCTACGGTGAACAGGAAGTGCGCGTCCGTCTGCGCGTCCGTAGTGCTCACAGGACCAGCATGGCGTCGCCGAAGCTGTAGAAGCGGTAGCCGTCCGCTACCGCGTGCGCGTAGAGCTCTCGCGTCCTTTGCACGCCACAGAACGCCATCACCAGCGCCAGCAGGCTGGTGCGCGGCAGATGGAAGTTGGTGATCAGGGCATCGACGACCCGAAACCGATGGCCCGGCGCGATCAGCAGGCTCGTGCGGCCGCGCAGGACGCCGTCTGGATCGGGCTGGGGTACCGCGGTCGCCAAGTGCTCCAGCAGGCGGACCGTGGTGGTGCCCACGGCCACGACCCGGCGTCCGTCTGCCTTTGCGTGCCGCAGGCGCTCCAAGGCGCTAGCCGGCAGTTCGAACGCCTCGGAGTGAAGCTTGGTGTCTTCCAGCACCTCGGTAGACAGCGGCTTGAACGTGCCCAGGCCGACATGCAGCGTGAGCTCCAGGATCTCCACGCCTGCCGCCGCGAGCGCGCCATCCAGCCGGCGCGTGAAATGCAGCCCGGCGGTCGGAGCCGCAGCCGAACCCGGGTGACACGCGAAGATGGTCTGGTAGCGCTGCGGGTCGTCCAGCGGCGCTCGAATATAGGGCGGCAGCGGCGCGCGCCCGTGGCACTCCAGAAGCTCCACGACAGGCTCGGACGACGCACTGGCGACCAGCCATCGTCCCTCACCGAGCTCGTCGACCACCTGCAGCTGCCAGGTGCCGCCGGCGTCCACGGTGAGCACCTCGCCGACCCGAGGGCGGCCGCGAACAAGGACCTCCCACTGCTCCGCAGCGGCGCTACGCCGCGAAGACACAGAGTTGCCCTTCTCTGAGCCAGCAGACGGACGCCCTGGGGCCGCCACGGCATGGAGAAAGAGCACCTCCAGCCGACCTCCGGTAGGCCGCCGGAAGAAGGTGCGCGCAGCCAGCACCCGGGTATCGTTGCGCACCAGCAGGTCGCCGG
>Ga0182021_10000533_pt1 | contig 41087 bp, 43 predicted proteins | sample 612E3MmetaG_FD_120493 | JGI IMG/M metagenome (GOLD analysis project Ga0182021, IMG submission 120493) | Permafrost microbial communities from Stordalen Mire, Sweden - 612E3M metaG (Illumina Assembly) | ecosystem: Environmental > Terrestrial > Soil > Wetlands > Permafrost | place: Sweden...
GAAGTTGCTTAGCTTTATAGTATTGCCATTCTGATCGATACCCTCAAAACCGGGAGCTTTCATTCCCACTTTTAATTGAACCATTGTTATTTATTTTGTTATTATGGGTAAATTTACGAAGTTATTTTGGCAGTTTCATGTAAAATGTTATCTTTGTTATATGGTTGATAGTCAGTAATTAGGTGAATATTAAGATAATTTAAAACTGTATATCTACCGTATATTTTGACTGAAACCATATAGGAACTGTATATAAAAACTTTGTAAAATCACCACCTTGAAAATTAAGAAATTTACTTTAAAGTTTGTTGCTTTAGGCAAAGATAAGAAAACTTACCTTAGATATTACTGTACAGTCAATGGCAAAGGAGAAAGTTATAACATACCATGCGATGTTAATTTGACACCAGATCAACTTGTTGCACTTAACGATGGTGAACTTGGTGGTATGATCCAAAAGCAGTTGTATAAACTCAGGGACGAGAAACTACATGCTATAAGGAGGTTTTCAGTTGCCAATAACACTTACCCAACTGCGGGACAATTGAAAATCTACGACAAATCGGTGATAAGCAGTTTCAAAATTGATTATCATGTGAATCAATATATGAAGCAATTGCAAATTAAACCAAGTAGTAAGCGTGTATATGCATATGCACTTGACAGGTTTGTGTCATACTACAAAGGTAATTTAATGAACTCCACAGTTGAAGAGATTATAAGCAAAGAAACCGTTATTAAATACGGTTTTATCTTTAAAGAACAAGCCAAATTTGATAGTAAAATTATTACATCGACTCACATTCATAATTACCAGGCAATAGTTATCAGATTCTTAAATTATGTTGCGGAAAGACTTAATCTGCCAAAGATTGAATTCTTTCTTAAACTTCCTGCTTACAGTGCTAAGTGGCATATTGATGAAACTGATGTAAAAAGATTGTTAGACTATATCCCACAAACAAAGACAGAACCGGTAATACAGGATATAATAAGAATAAATAGTCTGCTTGGATTAAGAATTGGTGAACTACTGACTATTAAGAAAGATAATATAAAAATCGCTCCTGATTGTATATATATAAGGTTTGCCGAACATAAGAAGAATAAAGAAAGAACAGTTGTTATTGTTGACAAAGAAGCCATTGATATTATTAGGAAATATTGTGATGAATCAGATAGTTACCTTTGGTCATTTCATCACCACAATTGGTTCAATACAGTTCTCCGGGACATTGCCAAGAAAGTCTTTAAAGAAGAAAAAGTTGAAATTTATAAGAATCGGCTGACAGGTATGGAATATGCTGAAGTACTAAAGTACAAGGCAATAAGTTCACATTCTTTCAGACGGTTTGCAATTGAAAGAAATATTGTAAAGTATGGCATTGATGTTGCAAGGCAATTTTCAGGGCATTCTGATACAGCAATTGTATTTAAACATTATGCAGATTGGATGAAGGCTGAAGACCTTAAAAGTAAATTATTGGGAAAGTAAGTATATATTGAGTTCAGATCGTAACAATTAAAAAAATGCTAATAATTATCTTAAAAGGAATTCTACGCCATCTCAGATTTTTCTAAAAAAAATTGTCACTTTCTTATATTTGGGTCATTACCCTCATCTATGAAATTTAAATTTCTCTGGTAGGAATTTTTTTTGAGTTTGTATAAAGTGGTACTTATTAGATTACCAGGATAATAAAATTTTATAATTTTTTATAATTCTTATTAACTCTGTTCTAAATTTTTGATCGATCCTTTTCTTGTAGCACAACTACGCCCTACAAAAAGTGACCCCGGAGTGGTATACTCTCACCGGATACCCTCTCTCCTCCCTTTTTAATTTTTATTAGTATTTATAGATAGATTGTACATGAATATGAGGGCGCAAGACTTTTTTCCTTTCAATTCAACCATTGTTGGTTTAAACAATATCTATAATATTGCAGGAGATAATTCTTTCTATATCAATTCTATATGTATTTTGGCAACTGACAAAACTATAACTATAGGAAAAGAATATATATTATTTGATAGTTCTTCTGAAGATGGTATCAAAATGTACGATATTAAATTAATTGATGCCTATTATAAAGAAGGTATCATTAATCTGATTGTACTTAATATCAAACAAAATCGAGTAATTATTATCAGCCATCGCATAGAACCTTCAAAAAACGATTGTAAATGGCTTCTTGTCGATTTAAACTACTTTATTGATAAAATAAACGACAAAGCCGTTCAATCTTACTGTGGCGGCTATAATGATCCTAAGAAGAAACCCAATACAAAAATCAATTATGGATCAAGTCCTGATGATATGTTGGAATTCGAATTCTAAGATTCAACATTTCAACTATTTGTTATATAATCGGCTCATATCCTGGATTTCCGGTTATATTTGCAAAATATCTATATGCATATGGGAAAGAAAAAACTACCGGACCTGCAAATAACCGAACTTTTTATTGTGAAATGTGGGGAGGATTGGAACAGGACATTCATGGCTGAAATTGTCCGAGAAAAAATTGAAGATCGTGAGGAAATTATTCGTGGAACTGTCGTGATAAATGAGGGGAAAGCATGGTCCGTTAGCAGTACCGAAGAAGAACTTGGAACTTATCTTGATGATTTATGTAGCATGAAATTGGATCACAATTTGCATTTATCTGCCGGAGTGGCTACTCAAATATCTGGTGAGGATTTCTTTCTTAACTAACTCTGAGGATCAATCCTTTGTCCATTTTTCCCAACCATCTAATGCTAAGTCCATTGCCTTCAATATTTGTTCCTTTTGCTGCTTTGTCTGCTTTGGAAAACCAGCATTCTCAAGTTCAATATCCATATATCTTGTGAATTGGAGTGCACGGAACGTCATAACTCCATTAAATATACCAAAATCCAGTGCTTTCAAATAGCAAAAACCATTAACTGTGATGCAAATAGTTTCGAATTTTTTTCGGGATTGTTCTGATACTTTAGCATAAGTGTCCTTATCAAAAACCATTCCTATAACTATCTCCTTTTCTGAAACGTTACCTAACTTCGCTTTTGACTGAGGATAAAGGTCAGATACATATGCAGCAAGTCGTTTTGCCTCTTTCTTCATTTTTCGATGCATTAACCAGTTAAATAGTCCCATGTTCTGTTATATTTTTAGTTTTCGTTAACGACAAAGATCATTGATTGAAATGGTTATCAATCGCTTCATCAATTGATTTAAGAAGGATACCGATTGTAAACATGGATTGATTATTAACATCAAAGAAATACTTATTACCATCTAACTTAAAACTTATACCGCTAATTCGATATTCAAATTTTTTTATTTGCCAATGATTTAACTGTATTGTCCCCATATTCATAAATGTGGAGGCATTGTGTACTCCAAATGATGATAATTTATCTCGAGGTAAAGTAAAATTGCCATTCGTAGTTATAAAGGTAAATTCTTTAACATCAGTCATTTTCTCAAAAAACTCAATGTCAAGTCCTAAATAAATGAATTGAAATATTTCGTGATTAAATATTAAGCCTGTACCTATAACTTTTATTTTATCATGAATTTGGATTGCATCAGTTTGAAAATAAATAGAATCTTCTTTAACTTCTTTTTCAATGTTAATAGTAGGTTTTTGTAATTCCCAAAACTCGGATAATTCAGTATTCATGTTTGTTACGAGATTAATTTTTTTCTTTGGAAATTCTCTATTTTAATAGAAGTACCTTCTTCTGTAATAATTAGATTTACTTCATTCTCATCATTAAATGCTCTATAAATTCTTGAACGCAAGCCTTTATCATTACGATAATCAAGTTCCATAATACAATTGCCGTGATCATCGTAAGTATATTCTTGTAAAAGTTTCTTATTATCTACAATGTCACCTTCGACAATTTCAAATTCTCTTACACATTTATTATTCTCATATTCATATTGATATTCCGTAGTTTTATTAAAATCGGCTGAAAATTTCATCAAATTGGTATAGATTTGCTTAATACAATTGCCTCCTTGATTGTATTCAAATTGGTTTTTGCTATTATAAATACCAATTTGATCTGAGTGACTGATTTCTTCTATACATAAATTCCTGCTATCATACTTGGAGTAAATCATTATTAAATCATCCATAAAATTTCTTTTGTACTTGATGCAATTACCGTTACTATCATATTCATATTCATCTTGGGATTTAAGGATGTTGTCTGAATCATAATGTTCCTCTAATGTGCACATTTTGTTTTTATCATATTCATATCGGACCAGTTCGTGCGGTTCTGCTTGAATTTCTATCTTGTTGGTAAATATATCTGACTTATAAACCTTTTCAAGGTGAAGCATGCCTTTAAGATATTCATAGGTCACAATTTCTTTCAAAGATTTTGCAACAGTATATGGTTTATGATTGGAAGCATCTACTTCTTTTCTAATACGTTGACCAATGGAGTCGAAAATTTCAGTCACTTTAGTATATTCGAAATCATGGTAGTAACTTTTTGATGAATCTTCCTTGACCTTATAAGACTCATCTAAAACTTTGCTATACTTATCTCGCCAATCAGAAACCTCATTTTCTAATTTCTCACTTTTTTTAACTTGTTCTCTATACGAATTGTATAGGAATAAAATCCCAATTACAGCAGCCCCAATTATGGGAAGATACTGCATAATGCTGTCAAATGTCATTTTACACCCTTATTATGAGGTTACACATATTTGTTAAATTTATGATATTTTTCAGTGAAATTTGTTAATACAGTTCTAAGATCATCGGGCAATAATGTGATTACGTTCTTCTTAATCTCTTCAGGGATATCTTTAAAAAATGCTTCTGAAATAGCACCAGTAATTGATGCGATTGTATCACTATCACCACCAATTGAAACAGCCAATCTTATGGCATTTTCAAAATCCTGGCTTTCCAAGAATGCAATAATGGCTTCAGGTACTGAACCCTGACAGGTTTCATCAAAATGGTAATTTGGTCTTATACCTTCAATGCTTCGGGTTAAATCATATTTGAAATTCTCTGTGATATACCTTCTAATATCATCTTTTGAACTTCCTCTTCTTGCCAGAAACACTGCTGATGCAACCGCCTGAGCACCTTTTATTCCTTCAGGATGGTTATGTGTTACCTCTGCACTTCTTTTTGCTTCACTTAATACTTCGTTAATTTCATTAAAAGCATATGCTATTGGACTTACCCTCATAGCAGAACCATTACCATAACTATTATAGGGTTTTGGATCATCGGAAGAAATCCACTCTTTAAAATTAGTGCCAAATCCAGACTTCGGATATCGTCTGCCGAACTCCTGCAATTCTTTCTCGTAAGTACCTCCTTTCAAGATTTTATTTGCAACAGCCAGTGTCATGACTGTATCATCTGTATAATGCGATCGATCAACAAAAAGTGAAAACTCAGTTGTTCTTATATTATGGAATTCATAAACTGAGCCGATTATATCACCTGCAATTCCTCCCAAGAGTAACATGGGTTTATTAATCACTTCCAGGTAATGTTCATAAAAATCTTCAACAGTTGGAAAACCAATCCATTTTTCGTTTTTATCAATATAGGCAACCACAGTATCAAGGGTAGATTTGTTTTGTTCTGTTTCTGGTCTACACCCCAATATATAAGGTACATCCTTATAACTTCCAGCCTTGTCTTTAACTTCACATACAATAGCATGTATAGGACCAAATGGAACTCGATGGGGTTCGTTCCAACTCTTACATGTGGTCCATTTGCTTGATAGTATTTCTTCCTTCCTTAATTTGCAAACACTTTGTATCTCTTTAAAATGTTTGCAACTTCCACAGTGATGAATTCCTCCGTTTGGCATAAATTTTTATGTAATTATAAAGTTCATTCTTCAATTGTTTCTAAATCTAAGATCATAATAAATTTGTTATTATGCTATAATATCAACAAACTCATATGTTTCTCCAGAAAGTTTGATTTGTCCTTTCATACCAAGCACGTTATTTTCCATATAAATTGGACCAGTACCAAAACGCTTAAGAAATACGTGCCCCAGAGCCATTAGATAAAGTGCTTGTGCATGCACTCCTGTAATTCCGCATTTTGACTGCTTGTTAAATGCAGTGATTAGTTCTTCATTGGTTAAGGCTTCAAAAAACTTAACATTTTCTTTAAGTGTTTCCTGATCACCTTCCCGTCTAATGTAAATGTACTCCATGATAATATAGTTTTAAGTTTAACATTAAAACATCATGAAAACGATTGCATGGAAGAAGAAGAAATGTGATGTTAATTTTTAACATTTTTCCTTTGTATCGGCTCATCGTTAGACCACCGTGGTGTTAACTCGGTTGGTATCCATTTAAGGATTCTTGATGTTAATACAAAGATATATAAAATAATCAACTGGCAATAAGAAGAAGTGGTACTATTGCAATCTCTCCGCATTTCACTCTCGTATTGTAGGTATTGAAAGACTGCCTCAAGCAGTCTCGTTATATCTTGTATCTGCAATTCTGATTCTACTCATAAATTACTACATTTGTTAATACATCAATTTATTATGCATATGGCTTTTAATAAACCTATAATTGTGGGTTGTTCGATTGGACCTTACCCAAGACCTATGCCCCAAGGAATGCTTGATCCTATGCCAAAGGTTAGAGTTAGATTCGATAATGGGGAAGAAAAAACTCTATTTGAATTCTATCCTGATGAAATTTCCTTTACTGAAAAAGAATTTGTTGGTCTTACAGAAGAATCAGCGTATCGACTTAGATTCGAGAAGGACAAGAGTTTTATTCAATCATAGGATTGATTAACATCTTCCTAACGGAATAAGATCATGGAGTAATTTTCTTCAGCCATTCTGTTTTTACTACCTGGACTGGTGGAAATTCTAAGCCACTATTGACAGGCATCACTTTTACCCGTTCACCATCAGGGTCTTCTAATATAACATAGTCAAATTCCTCTTTACCGTCTTCATATTCCGGAAGAAACCTGACAATATCTCCTTTCTTCAATTCTATCATATTATTGTTATCAGTTGCTTTTTTGAAATTTTGCCAATCTTTCCAGTGCGTTATTTATGGTTCTTTCATCAAATAAAATCCTATATTTTTCTTTAGTTACGATGCCTTCAATGGTTATATCCACTCTATTAACTTCCCACAGTTTAATAAATCCTGATTGTATATTTTCAACGCCTGTATTTAAGAGTCGTTTTGCTGTTCCTATTGCGCCATATGATTTTAAATAAGTATGTTCAAAATCAAAATTAAATTTTATGCCAAGTCTTTTGCATTCATTTGCTGAAGCAATAAACTCTTCTTCTAAATCTTTTTCTAATTTTTGAAATTCCTGTTCGGCTTTTTCTGCACCAAAATTCACATAGTTGTCAAAAAGTTTATCATCGTACTGCTTGACAATCTTTAATAGATTCTGGAATTTAATATTAAACTGTTTGATCAGTTGATCATTTTCTGAAATAATAACCGATTCATGATTCTTAAATTCAGCAGAATAAGTCCAGTTATAAGAGCCTGTAAGAAGTTTTTTATCATCAAAAATCACAAATTTATCATGAAGAAATTTACCCTGATGGGTTTGAAAAATCAAATATTTGCCACCTGCCTCAATAAAATCCTTCGGTTTTAATCTTTTATTTCCAATATCATCACTGACAATCACTTCTACTTTAAGACCACTTTTTACCTTATCTGTTAGTATTCCTAATAATTCTTTGTTTGTAAACCAGGCAAGGACAATCTTGATGGAGGATTTGCTTTCTGAAATCAAATCTTCTATTGATTTTTGAATATTAGTAAACTGCGCCCTTGTTTCCATAAACTGGTTACTTACTTGCTATCATACAAAACTTAACCATAGTTAGTATAAGAGCCAGATAATGATGATCCTGAAGTTAACCAAATATAAACAATTTTAAAAAAAGAAAGAGGCGGTACTCATTGAATTGTCTCGCTGCATTTCCTCGTGCTAAGGAATTTGAAGTACCGCCTCAAAGTCATGTCTGACCTGTATAAGAAAAAGGCGGCACGTTGATGTGAAAGTCAATGTCTGCAATACAATCCTGTTATGAGAGCAGGTGTGGAAGGATGTGCCGCCTTTATATTATTTCAAAAAACGCATGATAATGCAGTTTCAAATATTACACTGGATTTATCTTATAATTAGCACATAAGAAACTGCAAAACACACTACTAATTTACAGGAAAAATGAATTAATATCAAGTTTTTAATTAAAAAATTAACCTTTCATGGAAAATATAACCTTTAACCGTAAACATTTGTACGATTTGGTATGGTCAACTCCATTAACTAAACTTTCAAAGAAATATAGGGTTTCCTTTCACCAACTAAGGAACGCTTGCAAAAAAATGGATATCCCACTACCAGATTATGGACATTGGATGAAACTACAACATAAGAAACCTATTGATATTAAGGACCTGCAAGAAAATTGCAACTGTCAAAATGAGGTCACTTTTATGATTGGTAACACAGATGATAGCGAAAAAGTTGTTTCAGAACGCAACAAATTGACAAAGGAGATTTCATCAAATAAGGTTTTGCCTTTTAAAGTGTCATCACGACTTACCAACCCAGATGGATTGATAGTATCTGCAATGAATGACTTGTCCCCAGCAAAACATCACTATGCTAATAATGGATTAATCCATACTTCTGGTGGCTTACTTGATATTACTGTTGCACCAAAGAATGTTGGAAGGGCATTGCGATTTTTGGATGCTTTGATTAAGTTATTAAAAGCAAGAGGGCATGATGTAATTATTAATAATAAGGGGACTTGTGCAGTCGTATTTGGTGAAGAGATAACAATATGCCTTCAAGAAAAATTGCGGATTGAAGAATCTCCAAATAATTATGGTTGGAATAGCCGACAATACTTTCCGTCAGATATACTGACATTCCGAATGTGGATGAGTTTTAGATTTCATCAAAAGGTCTGGGGAACTGGTTTACAAGTAATCGAAAATCAATTACCAGATATACTTGCCAGTCTTGAGATATTGGCAAAAAAGGAAATTGCAGAAAATATTGAAAGAGAGAAGCGCAGAAAGGAAAGAGAAGAAGAACTGCGTATTGTGGAAGCAATCAAGGAACGCATTGAAAATGAATATAAGCAGTTTAAGAAACTCTTTAGGCAAGCCAACCTGTTACATAAAGCCAACATTCTCAGAGAATATGTGAAAACTGTTGAAGGATATGCAATAAGTAATGGAGAATTGACCGAAGACCTTAGAAACTGGATTACATGGGCAACAAATAAAATTGATTGGTTTGACCCATTAATTAATAAAGAAGACCCCGTCTTGGATGATGATTTCAGGAAAACTATTTATAGGGAAATCAAGGAAGGGCGGATCTAATTACTATTTATTCTTTCTCCAATCCCAAGGCGGGATCGGATTAGGTAATGCCCAAAGACCCAACTTATTATTTTTAGCATATTCTTGAGCCTGGGCGTATTGCTGATCATTTGAGTACCTTTTAAAGTGCCATGCGCAACCATTCTTTATTGCAAGCAGATTAATATCTTTTCTATCAATGTATAAAACGCCCAAAGTCCTACTGTACCTATCAACTCCACTTGCTTTTAGGATCGCATCCTTATTCAAATATTGTTTTAGAAAATTAGTTGATTCTTTTGAATATGGCTGGTCTCTTTCTGGGGCATCAATGCCATACATCCTGATCTTTAAAGAACCTTCTTTAGTTTGAAAAACAAAAGTATCACCATCAATGACCCGGATAATTGTGCCAGAGTAGTCTTGAGAAAAACCTATTGTGGTTACAAATAATAACCACCATATGATAACACTTTTTCTCAAGGCATACATTTAAAACTAATAAGTAATCATAAAAAGTAAGCAAAATTGGTAATTTTAAAGGACTTTTGTTTATAACACAGAAAGATTTACTCTAATTGCCTAATTTCATAATGGATACTCATTTACAAGAATATACTGGCAATATCATTAAGATTGATTGGGATCACGGATTTGGCTTTGTTTATTCGGACAATGACAAGAACAACTATTACTTTAAAATTGCCTCATTAAACTCAGAAATGCAACTTCATGATAATGTTGTTTTTCTTGTAAACCATTTAAATGGAAATAGTTCCGCTCAAGCAATAAGAAAAATATACCAAAACAAAGTTGGAATTAATTTTATACCAAGAGTTAGCAAAACACACCTTCATAAAGGTATTGAGCCATATTTGTCAGGAGTAATTGACCAAATACTTGACCTTAATTCTGAAAGAATTGAAAAAGATTTTCCATTCCCATCAATTATTGGTCAAACAACTTGTGTTTCTACTGATGAAAATGATAAAGTATTCTATGCTATTAGAAAGGGACGTCTGGGGTATACACGTTTTGTTCTTAATCGAGAACCAGAGGATACAAGTTTTCTAACTATTATACTGAGAAGACTATCTGATTATTATCAAATAATTACATGTTACCTTGGCAAATTGGCAAAACCTGAGCCATGGGATAAATATGCATTACCTGATGCTTTAGAATTCTGGGAAAATCATGCATTAATATTTGGAGAAGAAGAGATAATAATGGAAAGTAAGACTGATACCTGTCCATGGGTATTAAACCAACCTGCCATTTGCAGAGTTAAATTATGACTAAATGATCCGGATCGTTTAAAACAAAAATTATGATTGTACCTTCTATGAATTCTGATGAATTGGTAAAAGAGATTCTTAATGACGAATTATTCGTAAAAAGGAAAGCCGTACATCTTATAAAAGATTTTCGTAGGGAAGCAATCAAAACAAGAAATAAACATCTTACGAAATACTATAATTATAAGTCACCCAAAAAGAATTACTGGTTAATTTATATCGAGAATAATTCAGGAAGTCCGAGAATCGTAGCCATAGTTTATTATATAGATGATAAAGGAATTAATGCTGTAACAAGTTCAAGTAACAAAGAAATGATAATACATTACAGTTCGCATTTTCTTGCACGATACAACGAAAGATTTCTTAAACAGGGAAATGTATCAAAATTAGATGTGTTAAAATTGTTTATCCCCAAAAACCATGTTTCAACTCATGGATTTTTACAGCATTTGAATACAGGACAAATAACAATTTTCACCAAATTCAAGGATGGTATTGGTCTTGGGGTCTATGAAGAGATTAACGATAAGAAATTCATATCATTAAAAACATATATTTCAGAGGACATGATAAAAGATTCACAACAAACTGCTTATGGCTCTTTGAATGAATCTTTTATTAAGTATTGGGATAATTTCTTTGCAGGAAGGGATTGAAACCTCTATCAGTTCGCTTTTGGACAAATTTTGAAAAAGTCGAAAACTCAATTAACTATATTTAGTAACTCGCAAGTTCTCAGTCTTTGTAACACACATAGGGATTGATATTGAGTACAGTTAAACCGAAATACTACAAGAAACTTATACCATTAGTTAACTTAAAATTTAATAACTTTAAACCAACTAATTATGAATTTTAAAGGACCCCATTGATCCTTTTGACTTTGGGTGAAACCAAATTAGAAAATATAGATGAATATGGAAACAATTATTGCAACTAATCAAAGGACTCTTACAGTGGAACTGGCAGAGGCGTTAGCAGAATTTAATATTGATGTTGTTGGAAATCTATTGTCGGAAAATGGCGAATTCCAGATTCTTGATGATAAGGATGAAACTATCATTAGTAATAAGAATGGGTTTGTCAGATGGTTAAAAGATTGCTTTGATGAATATACAACTGTAAATGAAGACTGTAAAAAGTTGGAATATACGATTGACCAGTGTCTTCATTGTAGGGTAGGAAATCCAGTTATTATTATCGGCAATGGTAGATTTCCTGTTTTTACAAGAAATTCTTGGGATAGAGAGAAAATTGGGTTAATGCTTGAATTTAAAGATGAAATGATTTCTGATATAACATTCTGTGGGTTATTCTTACAGACAGATAACCCCTTTCACTTTGAGAAAGAATGTGCAAGACTCTATGGGAAAAATATGTAAAATGCGTGCTCATTTTTTTGGGTCAGGTCGTTAATCTCGAATACAACGAACGCTAAGACCATACCATTTCAAATCATTCTTAACTGTAACATATTTGTTCCCATAACTTAAATTGCAAAACCAAGAACGCATTGAGTCAAATTCTGAGGCTGTCCACCAATAGCAATAATAATTTAAGCCTTTGAATGTTCCAACAAAACCACGATATCCACTTGGCAAGGCTGAAAACCCACTGCTATTATCAGCACCTATCTTTCGACTACCCCAATTATTGAATCCAATTTCTTTTAATTTATCCCCAACAATTAATTCGCCACCGAGAAAATTAAATAGTACATGCCATTCGGCTATTGAAGGTACATGCCAACCAAGTGGAGCAATTTGACGGCTATCATTAACTGCATACCAATTGTATAAGCAACCATGAGTGTCGGCATTTTTCTCATCATAATCATAAATGCAATAATCTCCAATTTCATAAGTATACAATTCACCAGTCTCTGAATCAAGCCAGTTATTTACATCGGATTTATTGATTGATTCACCATTACGATACTTAGTAACTCGCAGGTTCTCAGTCATCCATATTTGTGATCCAATAGTAATAGAATCGTAATCATTACCTTCAACATCAGTTACAATGTTTTCTGAAGATGGATTATCGGTAGTATAAGTTTTCATCTTCCACCTGGTTGCAGAGTAAAATTAGGATTAAATGTTATTGGTCACTTAAGGATTAGAAGCATAAAGTTACCAACATCAAATCTGAATGTCAATTAATCATTAGAAAGGATTTATTATCAGATTATTGAAGCATTTATAGAGTATAGATTTTAAGGAATTTTACAAATACCCTATTTAATTCTATTTTTCATTTTCAAATTACTCAAAAATTGCTTGAAATATGTTGGTATATTTTCAATTGCCGGTAACAAAATAAATGGCATCCAAACTGAATTTATAACTGAGAAGACAAGGCATTCCCACAGACTAATTTTTATCAAAATCTTACTTAAGAGAAAAACTATGATGTTTACAAGAAACACTGCTATAATCTCTGCAAGTTTATTTTGTAGGAAATAATTCAGTTTCATACAAATGATGCAATTTTAAATCCTTTAGGTGCTTTTTCTGAGTTCTTCTTGTTGTAGGGACAAATGAATAGGGTTGCAATTTTCTCACCATTTGCAGATATTTTATACCTGTCAATTATTCTTTTAATATTTGGAGCAGAAAGTGATCCTGCTCTTTCATACTCTACTTTGATCCCGTCCATAGTTCGGAGTTTGCTTAAATATGAAATGCTTCCCATAATTGTATTTACCGGAATAGGATTGGTTAGATCATGCCCAAACTCTCCAAAACCTTCTGGCATAATATCCAGATCCGTTCCCCCTTCATTGAGTTTTTCCATAGCCTCATAAAGTTCTTTCATTTCCTGAAACTTTGGATTTTCATTTAAGATATCATAATATGATTTCTGTTTTCCAATTGATTTTGTAAAATTGGAATTCATCAAAATTATTATCACGATAACAATTGAGGTAATAACGAGATAATTAGTAATCATTAAGACTTGCTATTAAATAAGTTAAGCAGACTATTTAGTCCATTTATACATCATACCAAATTCACCTTTTTCATTTATTTGTGGTAAAAAATCAACGAATCCTATTCTTTTTAATACTCCAATAGTAGCAAGGTTCGTTAAATTATTGACCTTTGCATAAATTGGTGATAAATTGCAGGTTATACAGTAATCTAATACAAATTGAGTTGCCTCGGTCATTATCCCTTTACCTCTATACTTTTTCAGAAGTGCATAGTCTATTTCCCATCCCTTTTTATCGATATATTTGAGAAAATCAGGATCATTTCTAAGATCACCCATGGCTGCAAAACTTTGATCAAAATGAGAACTATTATATGATTTAAGTTCAATAAAACCGATGAACTCCATTTCTTCTACCAGAGTGATAACCCAAAATATTGAATAACCTTTGTCAAAATCATTCCTAAAATAATCCACAACATTACTTAATCCCAGATCGTTCGAAAGTCGATAACCACCGAAAAGTTCCATTGTCTCTTTATCAGAGAATAGTACAGAATGAGCAAAAATATCTTTGTTCTTAATTTCTCTTAAAATTAATCTTGGTGTAGTAATCCTTGGGAACGTCATATACTAAATATTAGAAGAGCGAAATAAATATGGATTCTGTAATTTTTTATTAACGTCCTGAGTATAAGCAGTTAAAATTCTTAATTTCCCATCATTTAGAAAGTCTAAATAATAAACCAGACAATTATTTTTTTGGCAAAATTCGACTGCACTCTCGTTACAACTGAAATTTGCTTGTTGAAAATTATCGTCAGTTTTAAATAAATAACCAGTTCCTTGAGGATTTTTTTGAGAACAATCGCTTACAGCAACATTAAATCCAGGCATTAAAATACCCGGTCTCCCAAATGTCTGAGGTTGTCGATCTTCCTTTATGATCTTTTTGTATCTGTATTTACTGCCAATGGAATTATAACCAATATTCCATTGCTGGCAATTAAGTTTCTTGACATTAGAGACGTTATCAATTACTGCCACGAACATAGTATTTGGAATTTGAACCATTTCGTACTTACCGAAATACTCGACAAAAGGCAAAAGTTGTCTACCAGAATATAATCTCCTTCCCTCTGGCGATATTACAGCAGTACTTCGTTCCAGATCCTCTTCATCATTTATTTTTGAAAATACTCTCCCTGAAATAGATTTTAATTCATCTGGAACATCAATCTCAGAGTAATATTTTAGAGGAGGTTTTGTTTCTGAATATATCTTTTTTTCTGCTTCATTTACTTTTGGATTTTTAAATCCATTTAATAGAATCACACTATCAATTTTTGTTAGTACAACAGTATCATCTATCGAACTGATTTTACCGGTAGTTTCACAATGAATTGATTTTGAATTGTTACCTGATCCAAAAATTTTATTAAACATATTGGGGTTTTTTTGAGGGTTATTAACAATTAAAATTATACTTAATTACTTTCAAAAACAATCCTTAAGGTTTATTTAGCACACAGTTAATTAATTTTCATATTTTTATAATGAAAATGCGACATTGATAGCATGATATCTTCAAATTCAATGTCAAGAATCGATCTTTATATAAATAACATTTAAACGATTTATATTATTTGATCTTATTAAGAATTCAACTTTAAACCTCTAACATGGTAGATGGAAATTGAATCATCGAATCTTGGCTATCTCTTAAATTATAAGCGCATAAATATTTGTGGCTGCCCTGCTTCAGGAAAGTCTACATTATCAAATAAGATTTCATCCTTAATTCAAATACCCGTGTATGACTTGGATGATCTACTGTACAATGAGAATTGTAGACGTAAAAATATTTATGATACTTCAAAAAGTATTAGTGAAATCTTAAAAATGGAATCATTTATAATTGATGGAACATATTTAACCTCATTCGAAGAAAGGATGAATGAGTTGGACTTGGTTGTATTAATCGAATCCAGGTCAATAACATGCTTTCTAAGGTTCATATGGAGATTGATTATTGCAAAAAGACTGAAGTGCGGAGAACGTCTTACCTGGAAAACATTTGTACTGATTATTTCTTTTAATTTTATTACTCGAAAAAAAATTATCGAGATTTCAAAAAAGTACAGAAAAAAAATCATATTTTACAAGAATAATTCGCTGAAAATAATGTGATTGAAAAATGAGGGCGCTATTACTTCATGCTTGTTATTATTACAGGATGGGATTTAATATTACTCATATAATTCCTGAAATAAATAATCAAAGAAATCCCAGGAAGAATTCTTTTAAATCATCTACTAATGATAGAAGTAAATTATTTAGCAACAGACAGGACTATTCTGAAATTATATCATTCGATTGGGATTCAGCATTAGGGTTGGGAACTGAGTTAGGATTTAATAATCTTAGGGCATTAGATTTTGATGGATCATCTAACCCTAATTTTATTTCGTGGATACTGGGTTATCTCGGTTTACCAAAAAACTATGAATGGGTTGTCCAAAGTGGAAGTAATAATGGATTTCATGTACTTTTTTATAGTGATTACTATTCATTCCCAGTAAGTCAGAATAAAATCAGAGCGTTCAATCCAAACGCTAAATATTCAGATTACATAAAAAGAATTGAATTAAGATGGACAAAGCATTTAGTACTGCCACCATCATTACATAAAACAGGTAACTATTATAAATTTGCTTTTTGTGAATTCCCGTTATTAAAACCATCCAATGTCTTAATTAAGAGAGTTGAGGATTGCATAAAAGAAGTATGCTTTGAAAATGGGGGGTATAATAAAAATTCTAATCCGGATGTATCTACGATTGAATATGAATATGACAATGAACATTTAGACTTTTCACCTATATTAATTGATAAATACTAATATACTGGTAGAGAACCATCATGATATCAATTGATTATTTAAGAATTTTAAGAATTTGGGAAATAATTGTTTTCATTCATTTTTGGCAGATATTTAAAAAGAAGAATTATTTTTATATTAAAGTCTATCTAAAAAATCTCAGGAGTTGAAAAATTGATCTTTAAAAATGACTAAACAAAAAGTATATACTATAGGTCATTCTAATCATACTTTCGATCTATTTCTTGATTTATTAAAATCATTCTCAATAACCTGTATTGTAGATGTTAGAAGTGTACCGGCAAGCGCATACAGTCCTCAGTTTAATAAAGAAACTTTGCAAAATGCTCTTAAGTGGAATAACATAGTTTATATGCATTTTGGCGATGAATTTGGAGCAAGACACACAAATCCAGAATTACTTGACAATTTTGGCAAGGTAGATTTTAAGAAGGTTCGTGCTACTCAGAAATTTCTTTCAGGGGTGGAAAGATTAAAGAATGGTTTAGAAAAAGGATATAATATCTCGTTAATGTGTTCTGAAGCAGAGCCTTTTGACTGCCATAGGTTCGCAATGATTTCTTATTATTTAGTTAGGAATGGATTTGAGGTAGAACATATTTTAAAAGACAAATCCCTTATAAAAAATAGTGAATTAGAAAAAAGGCTTTTAAAGAAATATAATAAGGTAATTCCGAAAACGGATCTATTTCAATTTTTTACTGATGAGGAACAACTTGAAATGGCATACAGGTTGAGAAACCAGGATGTGGCATATGATACTTTAAACATTTAATTGACATACCATGACAAGATTATTAACAATTGGATTCACCAAAAAAACTGCGGAGCAATTTTTTGAATCTCTTAAAAAAAATGGAGTCAAAAAACTGGTTGATATTCGTATTAACAATAAGAGCCAGTTGGCTGGTTTTGCAAAGGGGGTTGACCTAAAGTACTTTGTTAAAGAGATTAATAGTATACCTTATGTATACATAACTGATTTTGCACCAACAAAAGAACTTTTATCAGATTATCAAAATAAAAAAATCGATTGGATTGGTTATCAGAAAATTTTCAGACAAATAATAGAGAATAGACAGATCGATAAAAAATATAACATAAAGGATTTTGATAATGCATGTTTCTTATGTAGTGAAGAATTACCAGATAAATGCCATAGAAGACTTATTGTTGAATATTTTAAAGAGAAAAATGAGGACATACAAATTGTTCATATTAAATAATATATAATTATGCCTACTCGATTTGTATGCTTAGGAAACTCTTTTAAAGAGGGGGGGCGTTGCCTTGCTGGCGTTGAATTAGATAATAATAACCACCCAATAATAACAAATGGTCGACCAAAATGGGTAAGACCAATTTGTGATACTCCGCACGGTGAAATTCCAACCCATTTTGTATCACATATCCATCTACTTGATATAATTGAGATTGATGGTACTCACAGACCTCAAGACATAGGGTATCAATCTGAAAACATTTTCTTTGACACAAATTCTATTAATGTTAGAGGGCACTACAACAATGACCTTCATCCGTTGTGTGATAATAGAAATAGAATTTTTGGTAACAGAGGCAAGGCAGTATCGCAAGATGACATAAATGGGTTGACCTATTCACTAATGCTAATTAATACAAATGAATTTGAAGTTATTGAAAAGACTTATACAGATAAACCTGATAGACCACAAGTGAGATTGTTATTCCATTTTAACGGAAATCAATACGATTTACCAATTACAGACCCTATCTTTCTTCATAAGTATCAGCAAAATCCCGATTTTATGAATGGGATTAATAAAGTTTTTTTAAGCCTCTCACTTGGGGTCTGTTGGCAAGACTGGTGCTATAAACTTGTTGCAGGTATTATTAATCCAATAGGAATTGCTCCTGTTGTTCATGGTGAAATAGAAGATGACCTACCTTATTAATTTATATCTTGGATCAGATACTTAAAATATTATCAAAAATAAAGCCTGAGATTACAGAGAACAATTTGTATTTGCCCTTAAACGAAACTGAAATAAACAGTATTGATCTCGTAGTTATCAGAGTAGCACTTGAGAATCATTTCAAAATTGAAGTTCCTGAAGACATTTGGTATAAGTTCAAATCATTGTCAGAGGCAATTACTTATTTACAGAACAACCCTGGTCTAATACCCACAAAAGCATCAATTGTTAAAACGATTTCCGTTACCAAAAAGTATGAGATCGGAATGCCCCAAATGGCAAATAATGCTCTGTCTGAGAATTGGTTACTTAAAGAATTAGGGGATATTCATTGGAAAATGTTAAGTAAGGGTCTTGAACAAAAGTCTGTGGATTTGAAAGATGATGAAGGTAATCGTCTTTATGCTACTTTTATTCGAATACAATATTCATTATCTCCTCTTAATAACTTCGGAGAAAGTGAAGAACTCTCATTAAAAGGAAAAATAAGGAGGTTTGGCAATAATACATATTTGTCGGAAATCATGGGAAGTTGCAACAAGAATAAAATCGCAGCAAATTTAATGACAAGTTTCTCTATCCGTGAATCAAATGATAATTCAAAGATTTTGAGAAGTAATCCCCAAGAAAGGACAAACCAAATTCCACAATTTGAAAGAATGCCGGAGTTCCTTAATGAATATAGGTTAGTAAAAAACGAACTTCTTAAAGAACTTGAGACAAACTGTTTCAAATTTAAAATCAAAAAGAAAACAATTGGCTCATTTGAATACAGTATAAATCCGTTCTTTGACATTAATGGAGTAGGACTATTATATTATGCCAGTTATCCGATAATATCTGATATCTGTATTACAAGTTATTTGAAGAAAATGAGCAAACTCATTGATTTTGAGACACAATATTATACCGTCCATAGGGACATTCTTTATTTTGCAAATTGCAATATTTCGGATGTTATTGTCTGTAAGATTTTTGTCTTAGATAATAATAACGACAACCAGTTAAAGATATCCAGTGCACTTTATCGAAAAAAAGATAGAAGGCTGATGGCGAAAATATTTACAGTTAAAGAAAAAAAAACTAAGATTTCAACTAATCAGTAATATCACCTGCTTCCAGTTCTAAAGTTTGAACCTTCTGCAAGGTTGCACCAAGACCTGTAAGATCACCATAGACACCTGCCATGTTATGGACAATACGATAAAGTTGCTTTTCTCTCTTTGCCCATATTTTTTCCATTGCTACTTTTTCTTTATCTACATCTGCCTTCATATCTTTTAATGCTTCCCCAGTTGCTTCAATTCTTGTTCGGAATTCTGTTCCAGTTACGTAATTGTAAATCAAATCCGAAATACTTGAACGACCTGCAATTGCTGATTTTACTTGATGAAGTTCTTGAAACTTAGTACGGATTGCTGTAGCAAGTCCAATGATTGAATAAAAATCTGAAATCCAAACTCCATCCTGAAAACCGAATCGTTTTATGGTTTTTGGTAATGCTTTGGTAACTATGATCCCTACGGTTTCGCCACCGGTTTGTCTTTGGTCATCCCGGAGTTTTGCGATCCATCCGTCACTCCAGTTTTCGGCATTCTTTGCTTCCCATATTATTGTTCCGCAATGTTTCTGGTTTTCTGTTTTTACCCTATGAATAATATCAGCACCACGTTTACCTTTCGGAATAGGATCAAACTCATCAATTGGAAAACAACTTCTTAAAATATTCTCCAATTCTTGTTCAAAGGCTTCGCCCTGCTCTTCCATTGACCCCTGCTTGGCTTTCTTCTGAAGTTCTTCTGCTAATTTTTCAAGTCGGTTGATTTTTTGGTCTTTCTCCGAAAGTTTTCCTTTCAATTCAGTTTCAACCGTTTCACGCACTGATATTTGAAGTTCTTCTGTTTTTTGGTTGATGAAACGCTGTTTTTCAAGTTCAATCTGCTTCTCTTTGTCAGCAATTTGTCGTTCACGTTTCAAAAAAGCCAATTCTTTCTTAGAAAAATCTTCTGACTTGGTTTCAAGTTCCTTAACTTGGTCTTTCAGATTATCCATTTCTGTCTGAACTTCCTTTTTTACTTTTAACGCAGCCTGATTTGCTGCTTCATTTTTAGCATTTTCCATTTGCTTCTGATGTGCTTCTTCAAGTTCATCCAACTCCTTTTGGTGGTCAGATTTAACTTGTTCTTCTATCTCATGCTTCATGGCTTCAGATAATGGAAATTTTTTGTTGCAATGAGGGCATGTAATTAGTTGTTCTTTCATATTGATAAAATTTTGTGATGGTCTATTAGTAATTCAAAGGTAGGCATAAATACTTCCCTGGCTTATCCTGAGTTCCTTTGAGATTGCCATTATAGACATTCCTGTCTTTTTTACTTCAGGATTATTTTAATTTATATTTAAATTCATAGTTGGACAGGTTCTCTATAATTGAAGATACACATCCCCAATTTCTTCCTCTTTGATCCCAAGGTAAATTTTTGTTGTCCTTATACTGGAATGGTTGAAGAGGTCAGCAAGCAACAATAACGATTTCTCCGAATAGTTATTCATTTCCCACGAATGCCTTCCCAATGTTTTTCGAAACAGATGAGAGGATGTTGAGTTTGCAGGTATTTGTAGATTGTACTTCGTTACAATTTCTTTCAATCTGCGATTGATATATTGCACATTTATTGCCTTAGTTTTGGTTTTATTAATAAATAGCAATTGATTATCTTCAGCAATATTCATCTTCTCATGTAACTTGGAAATAGTTTCAACGAGCATTGGATTAAGTTTTATTCTTCTGGGTTTCTTAGTTTTCCCTTCAATCAATTCCAATGTATCCTTTTTGTATACGTCTTTCCAACGTAATTTCAATAAGTCTCCAATTCTTAAAGCGGTAAATGATCCAACTGCAATCAATAATTGAAATTTATACTGTCTATCACGTTCAAGTTTTTGCAAAAGCAAAAGCATTGAGTCCCATTCCAAATAAGATGCACGTGTTAATTGTCCTTTAAGTCCCATAGTAATTATCGTTATAAAGTTCCAATTATAGTTGTATATGAATATAAGTGATACATGTTTTCTTTTATAAATATCAATCATAAATGTATGTACCTGAAATACACATCTTTATAGATATTGCGTGAGTATCACTAAGAACAAAAGTGATACATGCCATTATGCTAATATTAAGAAATTTCATTTCCAATTTTCTTTTTAATCGTTAGTTCGGGCAGTATTTGGCATATCGTTCACATATCTCACCCATTGGACTTTCGTTTTTATAGTCATCAGGTATCTTATAGTAATAAATTGTTTGGATTACGCCATATCTTGTCTCAGTAATACAAAAATAAGAGGCATTTTGCTCATACTCAAGATTCAATATGTGATGATAAATCCTGACACTTGATCTATTTGATTTGTTTTTCCTTGGTCCATTCATAGCACAAATATACATAACAAAGTATGCATAACCAAAAATATACATAATAATGTATGCAAATTCTTAAATTTGTATAAAATCCAACCTTATGAAAAAGAAGAGTAACCTATTCAAACCTGTCGACATTGAACAGAAATTGAAAGAAATTGGAGTGAAGATTAAAGCAGAGAGGAAAGTGGTCAACAAGAACTATGAAAAATTTGCTATTGAGAATCATATTAATAAGGTGACACTTTTCAGAATTGAAACGGGAGATAACTACAAGATAAGTTCTTTACTTCAAGTTCTTAATGCAATTGGTATTTCAATTGAAGATTTATTGAAATGAATATTCAGTACCAAATTTCAGCATTTCTGAAGATAGGAAGAAAGGATCATATAGATAGACTTCAAAAAGAAGGTTTGTTGTATTGCAATACTGTGAAGTACTTTCGAACCTTGGAGAAAGAAGACCTTAAATTGCGAAAAGATACATCGGAAGGTGCGGTTACATCAACCAAAATTGATTGGATGAAAATTTATATTGATAAGAAAGAATTACCAATCAAGTTCACCAAAGCCAGGTTGCACACTTTCGATGAAGCAAAAGACTTGGAACACATTTACTGCATGTATGCGGTTACTCCAGATCTGGCAACAGAAGAACCAATTATAGACAAGAGAAACGTTCATTTTGGTGATGCAGGTTTATTAATACTTGATCCAAAGAAATTTCTAACAAAAATTAAGAAGGCAATCAAAGGAAAGATGACGTTTGATTATGGACCAGTATACTATTACCCAGATGATAAGGACTATAATAATTTGACCGTTTTTCATAAGCAAGAGTATTATTCATATCAGAGAGAATTTCGTTTATTATTCCATAACCATATCGGTGAACCATTGCAGATATCAATAGGATCAATCGAAGACATTTCTTATAAATTTGATGCCAGTAAAATCACGGATTTATTGTTTGTAAAGGCAGAAAATCTTGAAAATTTCCAAAAACAACATAGGTAGTCTGTGCGCTGGCACACTTTTTAACCCATTTCCATCGCAAGCGTTGTTAGTTTAGCGTTAAAGCGACCATTCTTAGCCATTTCTTTAACTTCTTCAGTAACAATAAACCTGACTTATTTTATTAAAAAGGAATAATATAGTCGGATTAATTTTGATATTAATTCCAACAATTGTTCGCATGAAGTATTTATTATTAAAATGAATAAAATATGCAAGGACAACCATTAAAAAACAATATTCAAATGAAGCATATTTACCTCTGTACACTGCTTCGTGAACTCCGGATCAACAGCGGCTACACTCAGGCACAGGTTGCAAAAGAAATTCATTTGTCACGCAATTCAATTTCAAAAATCGAACGCCAGGGTTTCTTCCGCATTCAGCATTTATATATGCTTGCTGATTTCTACGACATTCCCATTAATGAACTATTTGCAGAGATAAATTAAGTATTGTGATTTGTCAATCAAACTTGGATTGATTAATTTTCGACCAATACGTTAAAATTTAATCATCATGGAATCAGGTAGTATAAAGAATCTATCATCACACTATGATTATTCAACTATTCCAACTAAAATCTTAAATGATAATAAATTATCTGCCTCAGCCAAAGGCATCTTAGCCTTCCTGCTTTCTTTACCTAAGAACCACAACATTGATAAGAAGGACCTGCCTAATTATTTCAAAGAAGGTTATTATTCACTGAACAATGCATTTGAGGAACTCGTTAAAGCAAGACTTATCCATAAAGTCGAAGTCAGGAATAAAAAGGGACAATTTAAAGGTTACGAATACATGGTTCATGATTTTCCAAAGAAGAGGTCGGGAGACGGTAAAAAAGTGTTACCGAATAGTAATTATCGCAAATCGGATAATTATAAACAGGAAGCAGATTTATTAAATAAGTGTTTTAACGAAGACTGTATGCTTACGATGGCGAAAATGCCGAATGAATTTGTCGATTTAATTCTAACAAGTCCACCTTATGATGAACATCTTAGAAAGTATAATGGCAACAATAAATTCGAATTTGAGAAAATTGCAATAGAGTTGACGAGAGTATTAAAAATTGGCGGAATTATTGTTTGGATAGTCGGTGATGGTGTTGTCAGAGGAAGTGAGTCCGGAAATTGTTTCAAACAAGCATTGTTTTTTAAGGATAATTGTGGTCTACGATTGCATGATACCATGATATTCATGAAGAATACAACATCATTTCCGGCAAGTAAAAATGGAAAACGGTACAGTCAGATGTTTGATTATATGTATGTCTTGAGTAAAGGTGCTCCTAATACCATTAACCTCATTTGTGATAAACCAAATAGATGGGCAGGAACAACCAACTTTGGACCGAAGAGTGACAGGGATAAGGAGGATAATCTTGTCATAAAATCGAAATTCAAGCCTATCCCGGAATATTCAGCACGTTCAAATGTCTGGTCCTACGTTACGGGTAAAAAGTTTAGTGGAAGTGATAATATTGCCTATCTACATCCGGCTGTATTTCCAGAGCCACTTGCTGCTGACCATATTAGTACCTGGACTACTGAAGGGCAAATCGTATATGATCCTTTTAGTGGTTCAGGGACTGTCTTAAAGATGGCAAAGAAACTCAATAGAAGATACATTGGATCAGAAATAGTTAAAGACTATTATGATATTATCCTTGAAAGGGTTATCCAATCTTAATTTATTACTAATGTTCTTTTAAACTTTTATTTTCTATTGGCGATATGATTTTAATTCGTACTCTTTTAGTAAGTCCTGAACATCTTCTGGATTATCCCGTATTTCTTCATAAAGTTGGGGAACATATTTTAACTTATACTCAATATCAAATCTATATGTCTTTAAGCAATTGTTAAGGCTCATCCGCTTTATCATTTTGATTTGGGTAATGATAAGATATACCAAGACCTTTTCGAAAGTCTCGATCTTCATAAATGCATTGGGGTATGTGTTACCAAAAAACTTGTAAATATCAAGTACTCTGGAAAGGTTTTCTTCCAAGAAATATTTCGAAGTTTTATACAAATTAGTTTGTTCTGAAAACCTTGTATCGGGAACAATTGGTATAGGCTTATCATCAACTAATAATTTAGTTGTCTCTTCATTTGCTTTATCGCTCTGCGATAAATCCTCTGTTGGGGTGTGATCAACAAGAACCTTTTCTTCAACACTTGGAATGTTAATACTTTCTACCCCCACACTTGGAGTGTGTAGCGAGGGAGCGAGCACCGAAGGTGTAGCGAGCGACTGAAGCGGAACACGCTCCAAGTCAGAATCCCCTAACACACTTTTATTGTTATTAGTTTCATTTATCTCTTTTTCAATTTTTATTTCTTTATTTATTATATGTTCATTGATATTTCTTAGTCTATGGAAAAGACAACTTGTGTAAAGACAATTTGTTAGAAGACAGTTTGTCTTTGCACGAATTGTCTGAAGACATTTCGTCTTTTCGCTATTCGTGCCATTATTAAATACTTGCATAGGTATTTCACTGATGATCCAACATACTCCACCAAAAATCGGTACTTTTAAAATGTATCCAAGGGCGATAAGATGTTTTATAGATTTACTAAACCTGTCCTGTCCTATACCGCTTTTTTCTTGGATATAAGTCATGTTTATGATGTATGATTCATCATGACTTAGTAGGCATGTCATTATACCCACTTCAATTAAATTAAGATTGGGGTCTCTAATTAAATTTTGGTTTATCATAGTATATGGGTGCTCCTGATCCTTTGTACTCCTTCTGTACTGTGTTTCGTTTTTGTAACCTTTTTTATTCATTTTCTTGACCTTATTAATAAAATTATATTTCAAATCGTAACAGACTTTATTTTAATTCTGCCGGATTTGCCTGACCATTTAAAAATTCTTCAAATCTGTTGGAAAGGTCAAGTAAAACCACCCAGATAGGATCGGCAGATATTTATTCTGATTATATAAATAGAATGCCACTTATATGAATTCAATCTCCATAAATTATTTGGCAGGTAAAGCCTTCGTTTTTTTTCACAGTAAAAACAGCGAACTCCTGACCATTACAGCCGATTTCTAATGCCATGGCTTGCCATACTTCATCGTGACCATGCCCAGGGCACAATGCGTGTGCAACTTCATGAAATATTGTATCTTCCAACATGTCTTCAGTTGTTAGCCAAAGCCAACTCTTGTCTATTATGATTGTTTTTCTTTTGTACATACATTTACCTATTGGACCCTGAAGGTCTTCTACTTCAATCTTCCAATCAAATAATCCGTGTTTATAAAGTATATTACCTCCAACAAATTTTGCTTTAAACAGAAGTTCTACGTATGTCTGCTCCGAATTATTTGGAACAATTGGATATTCTCCAGTTTCATCTTCATATGCACTATATATATCGCATATATTTAAAATTTTCCCCATTTTGTATAGGTTTATCTTTTGCTCTTATTTTTTACATATCAGACTTCTTCGATTCTTCTCTGGCTTCCTTGCTTATTGGCATGGTTATCATTCTTTGGTACGCTTATGAATAACCACCTGCAGTCTTAATTGAAGGTATGACTTCAATCTTCTATAAAGAATTCTAAAATGTTTCGATTCGGACCTCTTATCTCTGATGATCTGTTCCATTTTATCTCAAAGAATTAGTATTCAAAAGTTCTGACGCAGTTTTTACGCAAAAAAGTTGGGTATGGAATTACAACGCACAGTGCTGATTTACTTTTACGACTACCAATACCTTTAAATTTGCTTGCAGCAACCTGTATCCTAATTTCCTTTTTGTTGTACTTATAAAAAGTTGAATTCACACCACCAGAACCTACCCAACAAGGCTTTATATCGTAACCCTCATTGGTTAAAGCAGTCACCCTATCATTTACATAATAATATTTTTTGATTATGCATTTCACTTCTTCTAATGTATCGTATGTCCATTTTAACTCTTTAAGTTCTTTTAAACATTCAGTTTCATCATCGCTGATTATAGGGTATTTATACTCATCACAAGTACCATCATCGAAAATATAAGATTCATACAATATGTCATTTAAAAGAGAAAAAATAACAGGATTCAAATCAGACACATTTTTCTTGAAATTTTCAATATCATCTAAGTCAGGATTATATTTAGCAACTTTATCAATGTATTCTTTGATAAGATAATTTTTAAAATCAAACATTGAAGGAAAACCAATTTTCCAACCGCCTAATTCATCTGTACTTGCCTCGAAAATGCAATGCAATTGTGGTAGTGTGAATACCCCATCAATATAATCTATTACCTGTCCCGTAACGTACAATTCATATTCCCTATTTGACTTATCCTTTTTGTCACCTTGACTAATTTGGTTATAGTAGTTCTCGAAACTATTTCTGATGTAAAAATCCTCTAACATCTTTTTTGCGCTACTACCATTTACTAATGGTTTGACAGCAATTTCCTTATGTATAATCATGTCGGTTAATTTAAATTTGTTTGCTTGTAAATCTTATTTTTTGCGACCATTTCTTTCATGCTTTTATAAAGAGCCGGACAATTATCTTTTATGTCTTCGATCCAAAATTCAAAATCAAAAAACACATTATTATCATCACCATATGACTTTTCTTCATATGGGATATAGAGAGTGTCTAATGCCAGTTTTATCCATTTGACATCAGTTACATTATCAGTATCAACACTGATATTCCCATTTCCGTCTGCATAGAGGGACTGAGGTATCTCAGTTAGTACCCACTCAGGTGTGATTTCTATAAATTTTACCATTTTGTCGTAAATATTTATATCAAGTTATTTTTCCTGCCATCCTTATTTCCAATTGACTCAGGCAGTTGCCAATGATTATTATATATAGCACTCCTTTCGGAGCAATTGTATTCCGGTTGTACAAAAACTAATGTAGCACATGCTATATCCCAGATGTGATATTTGATCGCTATTTAAGATTGTGGTTGCCTTGACTTTGCAAAGGCATGGAACTGAATTCGATTTAATTGGCATGCACATTTTTCTGAAATTTTTAATTAAAAAACCACCAACAATATGATCCCAGATGGGATTCTTTTCAGTTAATGGTATAATTCCCGCAGATCGGGACTTCAGTAAATTAAAATTTCAGTAAAATGTTATAACAGTATGTGTGTCTCTTTTAGATGCAACAAAAATATAGTGAATTTTATTGAATGTCAAGGATTTTTTAAAAGTTTGTCAAATATTCATAATTTGTTCTTTCTAACTTACAAAATCAACTAAAGTTTTTGATGGATAATTTCATAGATATGGATCATTTATAGTTAACTGATAATCTCATTCGCCAAAAAAGGCGAATCTGATAATCAACACAATATGGATTTTTACTATCGTAAGATTCTTCATCTTTCACTCTAATTCTCTTTTTTATTGTAATTCCATTAATAAACCATAAATTAGATCATTCAAAACTTTAATTTTTATTAAAGTCATGCTTCTTAAAGAATTACTGAAGTCCAAAGGGTTAAAGCAAAAATGGCTTGCAAGCAAGATAGGGGTTTCTGAAGTAACCGTATCCTGTTGGTGTAATGGAAAGAGTTTACCTAAGAAGGCACATCTGAAGAAAATATGTGAATTACTTAATGTTCCGATTAAAGAAATTAGCAATATCTAAAAAAAGAATAATCATAAATAATGAAGAACATTAGTTACTCAAAAATTGAAATATTTTAGGCATGTTATGATCGAAAAAGGACAAATTATAAAGAATCTTATCCCCTCAGAACCAGTGGTAATAAATAAGGTTCAACCACTTGGTTCGATGGTATCCTTGTCATTTACTGGAGTCAACACTAATCGTGCAAATACCAAAGTCGTTTCTTTAAGCGAATATGAACTTCTTGAAGTATTAACTGAAGAAGGTTCTTTTAATTTCAAAGGTGATCCAGTAAAATTTGCATTATTTGCTGAAGCCGAAAGAATAAATTCTGCCTATCAGTTCGACCCATTATTTGCTGTAAACTGTAGCATAGTAGACCCACTTCCGCATCAAGTAGAGGCAGTTTATAAGTTTTTACTTCCGTTACCGAAAATTCGTTTTTTATTGGCTGATGACACTGGTGCAGGAAAGACCATCATGACAGGATTACTTATTAAAGAACTGATGATGCGTGGATTGTTGGAGAGGGTATTAGTAGTTACACCTGGTGGACTTACAAAACAATGGCAGGAAGATGAAATGGCTGCTAAGTTTAATCTCCAATTTACCCTTGTCAACAGAAGTTTGTTTTCATCCGATCCAAACATCTTTCATACTGCTCCAAGAATTGTTACCTCAATTGACTTCATTTCCAGAGAAGACATCTTAAATGTTGCAACCAATTCGCATTGGGATTTAATCGTTATCGATGAAGCACATAAACTCTCTGCATATGATTACGGAACTAAAGTTTATAAATCAAAGAGGTATCAGGCAGCGCAAATGCTTTCCCAACAGTGTGAACACTTATTGTTGCTAACAGCCACTCCACATAGGGGACGTACTGATACGTTTAAGAAACTCCTTCAACTACTTGATGAAGATATATTCGCAACTGATGAAATTGCTTCAATACGAATAAAAGAACTTGAACATAACGGGATTAATAAGTTTTTTATAAGGCGGCTAAAAGAGGATATGAAAAATTGGCAGGGTAATCCATTATTTAAGGAAAGGTTTACTCGAACTGTTGCCTATCAACTTACTCATGAAGAGAAAGAATTATATGATGCTGTTACTAATTACCTGACTAAGAAAAAGGAAGAAGCATCTGAGACACATAATATACATGTTTCGTTGGCATTAACAGTTATGCAACGAAGGCTTGTTAGTTCAATTTATGCAATAAAAAATACCCTTTTTAGAAGATGGAATGCGCTCCAAAGCATTGTAGATGAAGTAAACAAAAATCCAAGTCTATGGTCACAACGACATAAATTAGAAGGGTTCGATATTGATGACATGGAAGAGTATGATGAACTTGGTGATGATGAAAGAGACGCATTAGAGAATATTCTATCTGATCCAAGAAAATTTAAGTTATTCACCACTGCCAAAAGTCTACAGGAGATTCAGGAAGAGGCTCGTGAAGTAAAGCGTCTTTTCGAAATGGCAGACAATTTATATAAGAAAAACCAAGAGGAGCAAAAATTTAAGGAACTCCAGAAGATGCTTGTCTCTCAGAAAGTCATTGATGGTGAAAAACTTGTCATATTTACTGAGCATAGAGATACTCTTATCTATCTTGAAGAACGGCTTTCAAAGAGTGGGGGATATAAGGTAACAACAATTCATGGTGGCAAATCAGTTGATGAAAGACGGGAGGCTCAATGGAGTTTTGCTACTCCTGATACTCAGATTCTTATTGCAACTGATGCTGCAGGTGAAGGTATTAATCTTCAGTTCTGTCGCTTGCTTATTAACTGGGATATTCCTTGGAATCCCAACAGATTAGAGCAGCGAATGGGGCGTATTCATAGGTATGGTCAAAAGAAAGATGTTCTTGTGTTTAATATGGTAGCAAGTAACACAAGAGAAGGACAAGTTCTGGAAAGACTTCTTACTAAACTGGATATTATTCGTGAAGGTTTGGGTGATGATAGAGTATATGATGTTATTCAAGATGTTTTGGAAGATGTAAGTTTGGAAGCAGTCATGAACAGCATCTTTGAGGGTAAACAAACGAAATTGGATGATTTTCTTTCTCAAAATGATGAACAATTACAGGCAAAATTCAAAGAAAAAATTACTGCACAGAGAGAGAAATTGGCACATAGCACTGTTGATTATAAAGATGCAAGGATTCTAAAAGAGCACTCTGATGAAAAACGTTTACAACCAATTTACATCAGGTTGTTTTTTGAGAAAGCATTTAAACATATTGGTGGTGATTTTACTGAAATAAGACAATCAATTTACAGAATTGACAGACTTCCTGAATCTTTGGCTCAGGCTCTTAGGAATGATTATAACATCTTTGCGGATACTATTAGGCAGATTCAATTCTGTTTCGACAAGCAAATATTTCTGGAGTATTTGAATATTGGCGATTTGGGAAGGGTTCATTATATAAATCCAAGCAATCCTTTGTTTGATAGTTTAATCAAAGTCATTAGAAATCAGTATCGTGAGGACATGTTAAAAGGGACAGTCCTTATATCACCTGTTGATACTCAGTACAGTTTTGCCTTTTTTGTCAAATCTCAAATTACAGATAACCGACCTAATAAAAACATTGATAGCATAGCAGATGAAAGGCTGATGGTGGTACAAAAATCCAGTGATGGTGAGTTTCATATAACTTCTCCAGCCAAATTCATTGATTTGCATCCACCTTTAATGTTTGCAAAACCAATTGAGCCACCTATAGTAATGAGCAATGAAAGCGTTGTAGAATGGAGTTTTACTAATGTTACCCTAAGTCAATTTGAAGAAACTCAAAAACATGTTATTGCTGATAGTGAAAGAAGAAAGGAATACCTTGAAACAGCCTTCACAAGAGTTATAATGGACATACAAATCCAGATTCAGGAACTTCAGGGTAAAGTATTACTTGGCGATTACAAGGCACAGGAAAAGATATTGAAGAAACAAGAACGTATTAACGAACTAATTAAAAAGAAAGTAATCCGGTTAGCGAATCTTGAATTAATGACACAGTTATCGCCAAAAGCACCAGAAGTCTTGGGTTGCGCCTATATTGTTCCATTAACACAGGTAGAATATCAGAATGAATATGGTATGTCCAGGGATGATGAAGTGGAAGCAATTGCTATGGATGTATCAATGAAGTATGAAATCGATCAAGACTGGAGACCTGAAGATGTTTCCAAGAATAATGAAGGATATGATATACGATCAACAAGTACTGAAGAGTTCAAGCGATATATTGAAGTAAAAGGACGCAGTTCAGAAGGTGGTATTATGCTTTCTGAGAATGAAATGAACCGTTTGGCTCAATTAGGCGATGCTGCATGGCTATATATGGTCATGAATTGTAAAAGTACACCTGAATTGTATCGTGTTCAGAATCCTGCTGTGAAACTGAAGTTTGAATTGAAATTAAAAGGTGTTCAGTATTTCCTTCCGATGGAAGAGTGGAAATTTAAAGTCAAATAAAAACAATATAATATGAAAGTAAAGTACGTAGAATCAGTTATTTTAAATCTTCCAAACTTTGATGGGTCTTTTACTCATACTGGCGGACAACACGTTAAGCAATACATTCAATGGTTCAAAACTGATGAAGACACAGATTTCATAGGACTTAATGAAGACGAAGCCTCAGCCTTATTAAGACTTCTAAATTCAAGTTTGGCAACTTCTGTCAAAGAATCTTCAATTCAAGACATTGAAGAGGATAAGATTCCTTCATTACCTTTTTATCACGAGCCTCAAAGACCTTATGAATACGAGTTATCAAAAATTGTAGACTGTAAAAAGTTACTTGGCTTTGAAGTTAAAGGATATATACCCAATTAATTATAATGAATTGTAAAAAACTAATAGAAGTTGCAATGCCGATTAAGGAAATATCGGCTGAAAGTGTAAGAGATAAATCAATACGTCAAGGACATATTTCAACATTGCACCTCTGGTGGGCAAGAAGACCACTCCCAGTATGCCGTGCAGTAGTATTTGCCAGTTTAGTTCCAGATCCTGTGGATGAGAACTGTCCACAGGCATTTAAAGATGCAGTTGAAATTATTTTGGGAAAGGAAAATAATCCAGGTGATCCATATAAACCATATGAAGATATTCCCTACACTGCTGCTAATGATAAAATGGAAGATAATCTTAGAAATAGATTATTGATGTTTATAGGCAAATTCTCAGAAAGATTTATTCTAAATGAAAAACAGGGGAAGAAAACTGAAGCAAAAGACCAACTTAGTGAAGCATGTTTGATAAAATGGGATAATAAAAACAATGAGTTGATTATTGGAAAAGCAAGAAGACTTATTTGGGTCGCATTTAATTCTATGAGTGGATTTGATGTAAAAACTTTACTTGACCAGTTTGAGAATTACTACTCTGCTATTAAAGATGCTGAGAAAAAATTGTATTGCATTTCAGACAGACATATTAATAATAAAAAAATCATCTTAAGGGAGAAGCAACTTGAGAAATCAATAAATGAGTTTTTAAATAGGATGCCAAAAGTATTTGATCCATTTGCAGGCGGGGGAGCAATACCTTTAGAGGTGGCAAGACTCGGTTGTAGAAGTTTTGGGAACGATATAAATCCAGTTGCTCATATTATCCAAAAAGGGAGCACTGAGTTTCCACAAAGATTCGGGAAACCAATACTATATAGCAAAGCAGAATTCTTAAAACTTTATGGTAAAGAAGAATTTGATAAGTTACCCAATGAACAGAGAATAATAGAGAATGGAACTCCTGTCGGAATAAGAATCCCTAATAGGCTCTCATATGACGTTGAATTCTACGCAAAAAAGTTAATTGCGTTAGCAGAGAATGAAATAGGTTATTTGTACCCTGTAGATGTAAAGAAAAACAAACCAGTTCTTTATTATTGGGCACGAACCGCAAAATGTTCTAACCCAACATGTAGAGCGGAAGTCCCATTACTAAGGCAATTCTACTTATGTAATAAAAGTGATAAGAAAGTCTTTTTAAATCCATTAATCAAAGGGATATCCATATCATTTGAGATAAGAAATGGAGAATGTCATGAAGAAGGATTTGCCAGCCGAGGTAATCTAAAATGTCCATGTTGTGGTAGCATTTCAGATGTGAAAAAAATCAAAGAATTATCAGTTGCAGGTCAATTGGGACAAAGAATTTTGGCAGTTATCTATGAGGGAGAACATGGGAAAGAATATAGATTACCAAGGAAGGAAGAAATAGAAGTATTGAATCTTTTACCGTCAAACATTGAGATACCAACTGAACAAATGCAAAGAAATTCTGCTGGCGGAGATACTTTCAGTTGGGGAATTTCTCAATGGGGTCAACTATTTTCATCAAGACAAATGGTAGCAATTAATACTATAATTGCTATGATGAATGATATCAAACAATCTTTACTTAAAACAGATAACGAATACAATCGAGCAATTATTACCTATTTGGGAATTTTAATAAATAGGATTACCCCCCGTTTAAATATGTTTACTCTATGGAATACTTCAGCAGAAACTTTAGAACATATTTTTGGAAGACAGGCAATTCCTATGGTTTTTGATTACCCGGAAAGTAATATCTTTTCAAAATCCGGTGGTGGAGTTCTTAGTCAGATTGAGTGGATTACGAGATATATTGATGGTGAATCTCAATCTGAATTTAGTTCTATTTGCAATAACTCTTCAAGTGGAGATAAAACTCAATTTTCTCCAAAATCTATCACAGCCGTAATTACAGATCCCCCTTACTATGATGCTATAGCATATGCAGATTTATCTGATTTTTTTTATCTATGGTATAAGAGGAGTCTTTCAGATTTGTACCCATTAAACTTTTCTACTCCCCAGACACCAAAATCTGAAGAGTGTACTGCCTTAAAACATCATCACGATGGAGATTTAAACAAAGCAAATCTTCATTTTGAACACAAACTTTCTCAGATTTTTGATGCAATAGAACAGCAAACATCAGATATTGTGTGTATTATGTTTGCTCATCAAAGTACAAAGGCTTGGACTACTCTTTGTAATTCAGTACTAAATTCAAGAATGGATATAACCGGAAGTTGGGCAATTGATACTGAAAGGAGTGCTGCTGGTACTAAAGCCACAAAAGCATATTTAAGTTCTTCTGTTACCGTTGCAGCACGTCCTGTTGAAAGAAAAGGTACTGGTGAATACAAAGAAGTTAAAAAAGCGATTGATAAAATTGTTGGGAAAGAGGTTACTGAACTTTATAATTTAGGATTTCGAGGTGCAGACCTTCTAACAGCATGCTTTGGACAGGCTGTAAGTGTGTTTGGAAAATATGAAAAAGTAGAAAAAGCGGATGGAAATGAAGTAACAATTGCCGAATTACTTGATATGGCTAAAGAAAGTGCATTCAATGCTTTATTAAAAGGTTTCGATGGGGATGATTTTACGAAGTTTTATATAGGTTGGTTACAATTATATGGTTTTTCTGAAAGCGACTTCGATGACGCTGCCAAATTTTCACGTGTTGGTTTAACCATTAATGTATCAGATTTATTTACTCACAACCTTTTTATAAAAAAGGGTAACAAGCAGGAACTTGCAGGTTTTGCGGATAGACTATTAGCAAATCATAATATTGGGGCAAACAGTCAAGACTTTATTATCGATAATGTACACAAAGCGATGGCACTTTATTCTGGAACAAACAGAAACGACTTGTTAGAATATATTACCAAAGTTGCTATTTCTCCAGAAAGTTCCTTCTGGCGTGTGATAACTTCATTATGTGAAGTTTTACCTCAAGGAAGTGATGATTACAAACAGGCTAAGGGTCTTCTATTAGACAAAGACAGCCTGATCCGTGAAAGTAAAAACATTCAACAATCTACAGGAGCACAAGGTCAACTATTTTAATAATTAAGAAATGACAAAAGATTCTCTTTTTAAAGCACTTGGTTTGTTTATTGAAGCATTCAGACCATATATAGTTCTGAAACTAACTGAAAAGGCTGGAGACAAATGGGATATATGGTTCTATGAGGTACTTAGTGATGCACAAAAAGACAACTGGGACTTGGGCATAAAAAACAACACACCGGCTGTTAATCTTATTGATTTTCATCACCTAAAATCATTTGCAATAAAATACAAAGACCTTTTGAAATCAGACTTTGGAAAGGATACCAGTAAACTTCCTACCTGGTTGCAGGAGATTGCCGATGTTAGAAATAAATGCAATCATTTTCAGGAAGTTGAAGAGCGTGATATTCGCAGGGCATTTGATAACATGGTGGATATTGCCAATAAATTAAAGTTGAAAGAATTAAAGATTGAAATTGAAAGGCTCCAGAAGGGAGAGATAGTTGAACCAAAGATTAAGGAGGCAAAGACCCCAAATGGTTTAGTTCCATGGTTCAAGAACGTAACTCCGCATCTTGATATAAGACAAGGAAATCTTGATGAATCTGTATTTGCCGCAAATCTTGCTGAAGTTGTTCTCGGACATGGTAGGGAAGTATATCAAAACCCAAGTGTTTTCTTTGCAAAAACTTATTTTACTTTAGGTCTTAAAAATATCGCAAAAAGGGTCATCAAAGGATTAAATGGTGAAGAAGATGCCGAAAACCGTGTAATATCCTTACAAACAGGTTTTGGTGGTGGTAAGACACATACCCTGATATCACTCTATCATATTGCCAAATCAGGTAATAAACTTGGAAATTTATTCCATACTCAAAGTCTGTTAGATGATATAGGCATACCTGATTTTGATAAAGCATCTATAGCAGTTTTTACAAATTCCACTAATGATCCAACACAAGGAAGGAAAGTTGAAGAAGGATTGACAATACGTACCATCTGGGGTGAATTGGCTTATCAGTTAGCAGGTAAAGATGGTTATAATATCATTCGTCCAAATGATGAAAATCGAACTGCTCCTAAGGGTTTATTTAAGGAAGTACTTAAAAAGACAAGCAATGCTTTAATATTAATTGATGAATTGGCTGATTATTGTGTTGCAGCCTCAGGAGTTCAGGTTGGCGGATCAACTCTATCTGACCAGACGATTTCATTTATTCAGGAATTATCAGAAACTGTTGCAAACATGAATAAATGTGTGGTTGTAGCAACATTACCTGCTTCGATTGAAGAGGTTGCCAACTCGGAAAAGGCAGCACAAATATTAAGTAGTTTAACAAATCGGTTAGGCAGAGTTGGTGCAGATACAAAGCCAGTTGCTGATGAAGAGATATTTGAAGTCATTAGACGGAGATTATTTGAAGATTTGGGTTCACAAGATGTTATTGATGCTACGGTTAACAAATACTTCGCAGTCTACAATGAGTTGAAGTCTGAAGTTCCTGAATTTGCTTCACGGTCGGAGTATAAAGAACGTATTAAAAAATCATATCCATTTCATCCGGAATTGATAGATGTATTCCGTATTAAGTGGGCAAGTAATCATAATTTCCAGAGAACCAGGGGTGTATTAAGGTTATTGGCTTCGATTGTTACAGACCTTTGGAGAAGACAGGAGTCGCTAACCGGAACAAACGCCCTCATTCATATATCAGACGTAAATTTTACAAATCTGGATGCATTATCAGGTCAATTGAAGAAACTCTATGGCAATGGGTATGATGCAGTAATTACCGCAGACGTTTCTGGAAAAAGTTCCAATGCTTTTCGTATTGATAAATCAAAAAAAGAACTGGGTGATTACAATCTTGCCGAAGGATTAGCATCAACCATTCTTTTGGGAAGTTTTGGAAGCACTGGGTCTAACAAAGGCACAAGTGTGCCAGAACTCAAATTAGCCACAATAAAACCGAATTCCTTTAACCACAACAATATCCATACTGCTTTAGACCTTCTGGAAGAGAGTGCTCATTATCTTTATTACAGCACTACAGGACATAAACGATATTGGTTTCATACAAAGCCAAATATTAACATTTTAATAAACCAGGCAAAAGGCGATATTAAGGATGTGGATATTGAATCAGAAATTATAAGACGATTAAAAGAGAAAGACCGCAATATTCAACTTTTCCATTTACTTGTTGATCCTTCAGAAGACATTCCGGAACAACAGAAACCAACACTTATAATCCTCAGTCCAAAATATCTTGCTAATCCTGACCAATTTAATGGAAATACAAAACCAATTATTGAAAAAATTGCAACCAAAAAAGGTAATAGCGAAAGGATTTATCGAAATACAATGCTGTTTCTTGTCTGTTCGGAAGTAACATATGGGAAACTGCAAGCAGATATCCGTGATTATCTTGCTTGTTCCAAAATTAGTAGTGAATACTCAAACCAATTGGAAAAAGACCAAAAGGATGATGTCAAACGCAGAATTGATGAGTCCTCGAAACAAAGTGAGAGTTCACTTGTAGCAGCATATTCCATTATAGTTAAGTATTCCGTCAAAGGTGGCTTTGAAAAACTTCTACTCAGACAATTTAAGGAGAGTTTGGACAACCAGATAAACAGTAATGTTATATCAATACTGAAAGAAGAAGAATGGCTTCTTGATTCAGTTGGATTGAGTATTTTACGAAATAATAATTTGTTCCCCTCTGTTGAAACTCCAGTTAAAACCAAAGATATATACGAGGCATTTATTAGGTTTGACGACAAACCAATGATTACCGGTGTAAATGCAATTCAAACAAGTTTATTACGATATTGTACCAATGGCGATTTTTGTATTGGATCAGGGGATGGCAAGGAATTTTCGAGTATTTTTTATAAAGAAAATGTGCCGTTCTTTGATGTTACCAATACTTCTTACTGGCTAATAGATAAAAGCCTGAAGCCAAAACCAATTGTCGTTGATCAATATCCTGTTGATGGTAAAACTCCAACAGGCAAAGAAGGAACATACCCAGTTGATGAACCAGAACCAGGAAAACTTGGAAAGAAAGGAGAAGAAGAAAAGAAAATCAGGAAGTTTACTTCAATTACCATATCTGGCAAAGTTCCGTTGGAAAAATATCATGAATTATTCAATTGCTTCATTACACCATTCGCCATGTCTGGAAACAAGTTGGATATAGATGTAAAATTCAAAGTAAAATCAACTGAAAGCAGTCCATTGGATGAGACAAAACAGCAATACAAAAGTGCCAAAGAAGCAGCAAAACAATTGGGGTTGGACTTTGAGGAAGCAGAATAAGTTAAGCCAGCGATAATTTATTTCAAAAAGTTAACAAATGACCAAGTATTACATAAATCGAAAAACACATTATGAATTTTAATAAGGGAATAGATTCATTTATAGACAATTATGTAAAAGCATTACGAGAAAAAAATGCAGTAGTTTTTGCGGGTGCAGGAATGTCTGTAGAGCAAGGTTTTTTTGATTGGAAAAGACTTTTAAAACCAATAGCAGATAGACTTGAATTAGATATAGATGAAGAGCAAAATGATTTGACATCTTTAGCCCAATATTTTGTTGACAACCAAGGTGGAGTTAGAGGAGAATTAGACCAAATTCTAATTGAAGAGTATGAAAAATTAAATCTATTAGCCTCTGAAAATCATCGGATTTTAGCACGACTTCCCATTCAAATATATTGGACTACAAACTATGATAGATTAATAGAAACAGCCTTAAAGGAAGAGGGCAAAACTCCAGATATAAAAAAATCTCAAACTGACTTGACTGTTAACTTGCCCAAAAGAGACGCAATAGTGTATAAAATGCATGGTGACATCGGTTCTGTCTCTGAAACAGTTCTGACAAAACATGAGTATGAAGATTATAATATTACAAGAGAACTGTTTAGCAATGCTTTTAAAAGCGATTATGTTGCAAGAACGTTCTTATTTATAGGCTTTAGTTTTACCGATCCCAACCTCGATTACTTAATTAGTAGAATAAGAACAACTCTTGGCAAAAATGTAAAACCAGACTATTTTTTTATTAAAAAAGATAAAAATGAAAGAGTCCAGAGGCGGCAGGAATTGAGAGCGAATTCATTAAAAAGATATGGTTTAAATGCTTTATGGATAAATGATTACTCAGAGATAGCAGAAATCTTAAAAGAGATTGAAATACGGTTTCGAAGGAACACTGTTTTTATGTCAGGGAGTGCTGAAATATATGGGGACTTTGAAGAAGGAAGAGCCATTGAATTCCTTCATGATTTAAGTAAGAAAATCTCTGAAAATTCATATAAAATTCTAACTGGTTTTGGATATGGGATTGGTAGTGCAATAATTAATGGTGCTCTTAACAATATGGGACATGAGAAAAATCAAAATATAGATAACTATTTAATAATGCGACCATTCCCTCAACATGATACAACTGAGAAATCCTTAAAGGAGTTATGGACTGATTATCGCAAGAAATTCATTCCTCTTGCAGGTATTGGAATTTTTGTATTTGGAAATAAGAAGAATAAAACAACTGGAGAAATTGAATCCGCTTCAGGGATGTTTGAAGAATTTGAGATAGCATTATCAGAAGGTCTAAAAATTATACCAGTTGGTGCTACTGGCTTTGTTGCGAAGGAATTATGGCAAAAGGTTGTTGATAATTTTGATAATTATTTTCCCAACAATTTAGACCTAATAGATGAGTTTGTAAAACTTGGGGAGAGAGGTAATAAAAATGAGGATTTAATAAATTCTATAATTAAAATCATTAACAAACTAAACTCAAGATGACATGGCTACAAAAAGACAAATCTTCTACAGTTTTCATTATGACAATGATGTTTTTCGAGTTCAACAAATTAGGAACATTGGAGCATTAGAAGACAATAAACCAGTTTCAGCAAATGAGTGGGAAACAGTTAAAAGAGGTGGTGAAAAAGCCATCGAAAAATGGATTGATGATAACATGCGATATAGAAGTTGTGTCGTTGTATTAATTGGTACAGAGACTTCAAAAAGACCTTGGATTAAATATGAAATAAAAAAAGCATGGCAGGACAATAAGGGTTTATTAGGAATATATGTACATAATTTAAAAGACCCAAGAACTGGAACTTGTTCCATGGGAGCAAATCCATTTGAACAGTTTAATTTCAAAGACAAGGATGGAAATAAGAAAACAATTCCATGTAAAAATCCTTCCTCAATAGATGCATATAATGATATTAGGAGAAATATGGAAGCATGGGTAGAAGAAGCAATTAAAAATAACCAGTAATAACCCCAAAATATAATCAGATGTGTATTTCCAACTTTCTTCTTTGTTATCAGTCTGGGTGTTCAAGATAGCGATGGTGTCATTAATACCATATAATTTATTTTGTGGTTATATTTGCTGTGAAATTATAGTATGAAATTTAACTATAAAAAACCAATAATCGTATAGAAACTGTATATTAACAACAATTAAATTCTTATAAAATACTGATATATAGTTTATATACGATGTTTAAAGATAAATTTACGAAGTTTGAATTGTTATTTGCAAAAAATCAGTCAATTGTTATTAACATAAATCTTCCGGCAAAAAATTATAGTTTCAATGTAATGTATTGAAAATTAATTATTTGCTCATTAAA
>Ga0182021_10000535_pt1 | contig 41000 bp, 68 predicted proteins | sample 612E3MmetaG_FD_120493 | JGI IMG/M metagenome (GOLD analysis project Ga0182021, IMG submission 120493) | Permafrost microbial communities from Stordalen Mire, Sweden - 612E3M metaG (Illumina Assembly) | ecosystem: Environmental > Terrestrial > Soil > Wetlands > Permafrost | place: Sweden...
AATACAGTTATTCGTAAGGCGGCTTTAAAAGGTGCTAATCAAGCAATGAGATATGTTCAATCAAATCTTCAACCAGTAAATCAGCAAGGCGAGGATTTTTTACCCCGCCAGGGTAAAAAAAATAGTCACGCAAGCGGAACACTTAAAGCATCCTTGAGAATTAAATTAGAGCGTAGCTCCAAAGGAAAATCTGTTTATCAAATTCAGACAACATGGTATGCCCACTTTTTAGATTTAAGATTTACTTCGCATAAAGGTAATATATGGCAAGGCACTCATTTTTTAAAGTATGGGCAGAGTAAACATTTTGAAGAAATAACACAAATAATGATTGATGAAGTCAATACAGGAATAGAAAAAATATTAGTTAGTAAGGGGTGATGATAAGGTGTTTGAAAATGGTTTGTTTAACATCATAAAAACGAATATTCCTGATTTTTGGGGAACCAATAATAATGGGGATGCCGAGTATCAGCTATTCTATTTAGGTGTTTTTGATCCTGTATCAACTCCCCCTTATGCTATTTTTGAAAGGTATAAAAGAATACATGAAATGGATATGAAATCCAAGAATCGACAATTCATAAGTGGTTATCGAATTGAAATTTATGATAAAGACTCATGGCACTTGTTGGATCTTCAACAAAGATTAAGAACTTTACTTGAGAGTCTAGCATGGACGACAGTAGGTGGCATTTATGTAGAGCAAATTGAGGTTGAGGATGATTTCCACACAATCCCAAATGAAAAGCTAGAAAGCAAGCTTAGGCTATACCAAGGGGTATTAGATTTTAATATGTATTATACCCCAGAATAAATTTATAAAGGAGTGATTAAACCATGTCGAATGTTTCTCGTGGTCTTGGCGCAACCATAGCGGTTGGCGCAACTAATATTGGAACAATTTTAAAGATTACAACTCCCTCCATGAAGCGTGACCAAATTGATGTTTCCGTTTTGTCTACGACAGGCGGATTTAAATCTTTCATCGCTGGTTTAGCAGATGGTGGTGAGTTTGCGGTTGAAGGATTCTTTGATACAGCAGACGTAGGACAACAACTTCTGTATACAAAATTTTCAACTAGTTCTGTTGACACTTATACTATATTATTCCCAACTCTTGTGGGCGCATCTTGGAGTGCAACTTGCTTTGTTTCAACCTTAGATTTGGGTACTGATATTGATACAACAAAGGCAATAGGATTTAAAATGACCTTGAAGATTACTGGAGCACCAGTTATGGCAATTACCCCAGTGGCAGGTTTATCGGGTTTAACTTTTACTGGTACGAGTGGGAGCATGGAGCCAACTTTTGCTACTGGAGTTCATAGCTATTATTGGACTTATATCACAGATACAAGTATTACCTGTACTCCAGTTGGTGCATCTCAGCAGTACACAATGTATATTGATGGGGTAAGTCAAGGAACTTTAAACTGTGGATCAGTTTCTGTGGCAATTCCTTTCGCAGCTATTGGGTCAAAGAAAATAGAGTTAATTATATCAGAAGCTGGGTTGTCGCCATTAATTTATACAGTAATTGTAGTGCGCACAGCATAATAAAAAGTGGAGCTAGGCTCCACTTATTTTTTTAAGGGGATGATATTAATGATACCTGTTATTTATAATTTAGATAGAGCAAGAGTTTTAAAATTAGATTTTAGAGCTATTGCTAAACTTGAAGCATTATTCAAAACCCCCATGACAAAATGGGAATTAGATTCTTTAACCTTTACTCAAGTTGCAGATATTTTAACTGAAGCTTTAAGATTTGAAAAAAAAGATATAACAGTTGATGAAGCAATTGATTTGATAGAAAACCATTCTAATTATCAAGATGCTTTTTTAAAAGTTTTTGAATGCATTACATCAGCCTTTGGAAAAAACGAGGTGGCGGTGAAGGAGAAGGCACCGCGGAAAGCCAAGATAGAGAGTGGGACTGGAGACTAATTTTTAAAAATGCTATTATAGCTGGAGTCCTTCCGAGTGCATTTTGGGATTTAACTATTGATGAATATTATATAATTGTTGAAGTTTATCAGCAAATGCAAAAGAACCAACTTTACAGAGACCTCAGAAACGATTATTATATTGGATGTTTTGCTCAAACAAAAGAGCCACAAGAATTTTATAAAGATATTATTAACAATTTAGAAGATAAAGAACAATCACCAACTGAGATGTTTAATTTACTTAAAATTATGTCAAATCAAAGCCCAGATAATTTACCTAAAGGATTTACAATTCCCTTAAAACTTATACCTGAGTTTGATATTGGTACCTATAATTATATTTATAAAACTAAGGAATCTAAAATTGAATTATACCTACCGGATGTGGGGATTTCAATGAATAGTATTAATCTAATAGCAAAAGATGGAATCTACATAATAGATATTATCTCGGAGAGTTCCATACTAAAAATTAAATATAATAATATGGTTTATTCAATTATTGTAATAAGGGGGTGAGTATCATAGCTGTTATTGGTAATATTATAACAAGGTTTGGTGGGGATGCATCACAATTAAGCTCTGAGTGTAAGAAAGCTCAAAATACAATATTAACCTTCAAAAATGAAAGTTTTCAGGCTCTTAAAAGTTTTGGGACTCCGCGTATTGTAACCACAGATTTAGTTGATTCAATTAAATCAAGTCAGAGAACTATTGTTGATTTTACAAGGCAAGGAAGTGAAAGTTTAGCACAATTCCAGCAAAGAGTTCGTACTATTTTTAGAGAAGCCGGAATTGATTTTACTCAATACGAGGCAATTATAAAAACAGCTACAGGAATTCATGCCGAGTTTGCTAATGGAGCAGTAAGAAATTTTCAATCTGTTGCTGATTCAAGTAGAACTTCCACAAGTTCTGCAACAAGTAGCTTTACAACTTTTAAGAATTCTATGAAAGAAGCTTTTGCAACAATGGGGGATTCAAGTAAAGGTTTTGGTGAGAAGCTAATGGCCGCGGGGGGAATAGTAACTAAAGTATTTCCTGAGATAATGGCAGTAATTGCCGCTTTAACTATTGTCAAAACTATCTCAGGGTGGATTGATAAACTCGAAGAGTTTGCGATAAAATGCCAAGATGCTTCAAGAAGATTCACAACGTCAATGGGGGTAATGTCTGACGAAGCTCTTAAATTTAGTGAAGATCTGAGCTCGAAATTAGGTGTTCCAATTGGTGAGATTAAAAATGATCTTGCTATGATGAATTTAAATTTATTAGGCCTTGGATTTAATACCACCTCAGCAAAAGCAATGTCAGAAAGTTTAGTACAATTATCATATGATTTAGGGAAGATGAGAGGCGAAGCTCCAGCAGATGTTTTTGCAAAATTTATGACCGGAGTGGAAGGCCAAACAAGAGGTTTAAAAAGTTTAGGAATTATGATCTCTGATGTTGATATTATGAACCGGGCCTTGGCTGAGGGCATAGTAAAAGTTGGGGATACTTTAAACGACCAGCAAAAATCTCAAATGATATATGAGGAATTAATGAATAAAGGTGCTTTCGCAACTGGAGCCTATGCAAGATCACAAAATGATTTATCTTCAATGTCAGTTAAATTAAGTGATAAGTTTGAAGAGATGAAAAAGACTCTTGCAAAATCTTTAATCCCAGTTTTTGAGGTTTCATTACAGGCCGCACTTGTGCTTGCAAGAGGTCTTGGTGTGGTAGTAAATTATTTAGCCGGATTTCTTAAAGCCATTCAATTAATTGTCTCAGATGTTTTTACATTTTATAAAGCTCTTTTTAGTTGGAATTTTTCCAATCTTGGAAAAGACTTAAAGGCCAACTATGAAAATATTTATAATAATAAAAATGCTATTGATGCCAATACAAATTCTGTTGCGGTTGCATCCGCAAAAGCTCAAGAAGCAACTATTGCTTTAGCGGCTAAAAGAAAAGAAGAAGAAGCCGCAATTAAGGCCGCAAAAGAAGCAACTAAAGAATTAAACGCAAAAGAAAAAGCAGATTTAGCGGCACAGAAAGCCGCAGAAAGAAATGCCGCGGTACAAAAGAAACTTGCCGCAAATCAAGCTGAAAATGTGCAAGGATTTGACCAAGTTCATAATTTAACGGATGCCCAAACTGCCGCAACTGAGGCACAAACAACAGCAGTAAATAAATTAGCTGATGCTTTAAATAATTCTATTTTAAGCACTGGAGTTAATCCAAATACAGGAATGTCAAACGAAATGGCGCCATTAAAAATACCATTAACCGCGGATATCCCAAACTTTTGGATATGGTTAGGCCAACAATGGGATAAGTTTAAGAAAAACGTATTTGTTCCATTATGGGCTCTGGTGTCCCCTTTTGTTGATTGGGTTGTTAATCAATGGGATTACTTTAAGAAAACAGTATTAGTTCCGTTATGGGCTCTAGTATCTCCTTTTGTTGATTGGGTTGTTAATCAATGGGATTACTTTAAGAAAACAGTATTAGTTCCATTATGGGCGGATGTAACTAAATTTGCGAATGAGGTAATGAATGCAATAAAAGGATTTTTAAAAGCGGAAGTAAAATTATATTCTGAAGTTTTAGCTTTTGTTTCCGGTGTAATAATAATATTGGCAACTAAAGCAATAACAAAGGCTGTTACTTTAGTTCATAATATTACTAATTTTATTACAAATGCGGCTCATGCGATACTTGTATCTGCAACTTTAACTAAAGGTGTTGCTTTAGTCCATTCTCTTACTAATTTTATTACAAACGCAGCTCATGCAATACTTAAATCCGCATCTCTAGCCAAGGGTGTTGCTTTAGTCCACTCTCTTAATAATTTTATTACAAATGCGGCTAGCGCAATACTTAGATCTGCATCTCTAGCCAAGGGTGTGGCTCTAGTACATTCTCTTACTAATTTTATTACAAATGCGGCTCATGCAATACTTAATTCATCAAAGTTAAGTAAAGGTGTTGCTTTAGTTCATTCTATTACTAATTTTATTGCAAATGCGGCTAGCTGGTTAAGATATTCCGCGTGGCTTCAGGTAGGGGTTCATCTATTCCATGAGGTTGCTAATTTTATTACAAATGCAGCTTACTGGTTAAAGAACTCTGCATGGCTTCAGATGGGGGTTCATTTAATCGCTGATTTCTCTAATTTTATAACAGGGGCAATTGCTAATGGTAAAAAAGCGTCAGTTGCTGTTATAGCTTGGGCTCATACCTTCTTTGGATTTGCTGAGGGTGGAATTATAACAGCCCCAACTTTAGGTTTGATTGGGGAGGGAAAAGAAGCAGAGGCAGTCCTCCCACTTAGCAAACTTGATTCTATGTTAAGTAATAAGGCAAAACTAGGTGAAACCAGTAATGTCTCAGGTGGAAATCAACCGATTAATGTTACATTAAATCTTGATGGAAGAAAACTTGCAAGAGTATTATATCAATATAATATAAATGAAGAATCACGAATTGGGTCTGTTCAAGGCTACAATCCAAGCTTTAATTATGCTAAATAGGAGGTGGTGTCATGGCAACAATTACTGTGAATGGAACGGCTTTGCCGGAATGTAGCAAATTGATAAACAATGTTTATATGATTGGGGATTCTAAGCGAAGCGCGAGTGGAGTAATGAATGTTCAATATATCGCAAATAAAAGGAAATATGATGTGGTATGGGGGACAATGACTGCAAGCCAGCTATCTGCTATGATGGCTCTCATAAAATCATCTACCCCTATGTTTAGTCTTGTGATTCTTGACCCCAGCTATGCAGGTGGGACTTACACAGGAACTTTTTATGCGGGGGATGCAATCGCAGATTACGTTAAAATTACAAGTGGAGTTGTAGTTTTCCATGATATAAAAATAAGTTTAATAGAATGTTAGGAGGGGGATTGTATGCTTAATGTTTCACCACTATTTCACAGCTCAATAACTACTTTCCCTCGTACTATTTCTGCCCAAGTAGAATTTGATATGATAGATGTTTTGGCGCAGGGTAATTGCATTACAACTGCGAATTCTACTGCTAACATTGGCGGGGTAACTCAGGCGGTGGATGGATTAACAGAAATAAAAAATTATATGACAGAGGAACCTAATTATTTATTACTTGATGGTAGCTTTTTTACACCCCCAAAAACTACAGATAATGCTCTTGATTCTGTTGGATGGTGGAGCGCAACAATCTCAGATGTGAGTGGTAATTTTGCTTTGCCTTATCCACAATTAACTTTAGCTTTAACTTTACCTTTTAATAGTTTAGGACTCACATTTAATTTTTCAGATTTATCAAATAATTATTGTAATAGTATTCAAGTCATAACCACAGATATTAATAGTATTCAAAATATCTATGCAGTGCCCCCGACCTCTGGCTCATATTTTTGGAGTCAGGCTCTTGTAGATATAGTCAATGTTTCAATAACTTTTTATAGCACAAACAATCCTTACAGGCGAGTCCATATGACTGAGATCTTATTTGGTGATAGATTCATATGGTCAGGTACAAATATCTTTGAAGTTGATTTAATAGAGGAACTTGACCCACTTGGGAATACAGCAACACCAAAAGAATTATCAGCTAGTATAGCTAATAATCTTAATACCTTTAATATTTATGAAAATGGTTTGCAAAAAAAGCAAACTTTAAAATATTCTTTATCATTAATTTATCCCACAGGTTTACCGGAAACAATACTAATGGGGACTTATTATTTGTATAATTGGAGAAATGATAATAACTTTTTGTCATCAACTTTATACGCGCGTGACCTATTGGATATAATGACAGGCACGACTTTTTATTCTTACAATTATGTAGGAACTCCAATTTCTCTCTACGACTTGGCGGTTTCTATAATCCAAGATTTTGAGGCCCAGTCAGGAATTTATTTTAATTATAATGTTGATTTGGCCTTTAAAAATATTTATACAGATGGAGTTTTACCAATTCTATCTCACCATGATGCTCTGATGCTCGTGGCGCAAGCTGGGATGGCTACAATGTATGTCAATAGATTTAATGTATTTTATATAAAACAATCCATAAGCATGGTGCCAATTAATACAATGCTTTACCCATATGAATTAACATTAAATATGCAAGAGACTTATCCTAAGATTTCTACTCAAGATGCTTTTAATTATTTTACAATTAATGTTTTTAATAATATTATAGCTGACAGCCCAACAACAATATATTCAAATGATTTAACTATAAATGGAACAATTGCAATTTGGATTAATTATAACAATTCTGCAAGTGCGGATACATGTTTAGCTGTGGTAACTGGGGGAAATCTTATAGCCGCGCAATATTATACTAATGCGGCTTATTTAACAATCAATGGATCTGGCATTGCAACAATAATAATTACAGGTAATATTTTAACAAATACTTCTGTTTCAAAAACTGTAAATAATGCAGGAGCTCAACCAATTAATCAGATTAATTTAAACAATCCACTTGTAACGGATGATGCTATAGCGACAAATATATTAAATTGGTTTGTCGCAGAATGCCTTAATATTTATTTATACGAAGTTGAAACTTGGACTGATCCGAGTCTTGAGGTCGGGGATTTGGTTACTTGGGACAGTCAATATTACACGGGTACAAAACTTGCGAAGATTATAAGACAAGAATTTAGATTTAGTGGAACTCTCGCGGGTTCTGTAAATGGAAAAGGGAGTTGATTAAATGACTACACCAGCATTTCCCGGGGCCATTGTAGCATGGACAGATAAAATTGATGATACTGATTATGTACAGGCGATTGATATAAATGATGCTTACGCTGAAATAATAGCTTTAGAAACTGCTTATATTGCCAAAACCACAGCCACTTTAACTTATTATGTGGCAACTTCAGGATTAGATTCTAACGATGGGTTAACCAATGGAACAGCTTTTTTAACCATTCAACATGCGATTAGTACACTACCACAAATCATTAATCATACTATAACAATAAATGTTGCTGATGGGGTATATACAGAGGCCCCAACTATAACAGGATTTGTGGGTAGTGGAAGTATTAATTTAATAGGAAATACAACAACTCCTGAAAACTGTAGTGTTTATAATTTTGTAGGAACCTCATGTTTTTGTTATTTAGTTATAAATGGCTTTTCGCAAAGCTCGACCACAGCTCATTTTATGTATTTATCTAAATGCCTTAATTTTTTAGTGAGTTATATGGTTACTACTAGCGCGGCCCCATCTTTCTATGGGCTCTATGCATCCTCCTCAAAGGGTGAAGTAACTTACTCAACTTTTTCAAATAAATATATAGGAATTAAAGCATCCAGTAATGGCCAAGTGTACTCCTCTAATAATACCGGCACTGGTAATAATTATGGTTTGTATGTTGATTCTCATGGTTTTATTGGTAAAAATGGAACACAACCCTTTGGGACTATATATACAGAATTAATTCAATATGGTGGTAGAATTTCAGGAGTTTACCCGGATGTTGTAGCTACCTCAGCAAATATAACTTATTATGTAGCCACAACAGGTCTTAATTCTAATACAGGATTAACAAGTGGGACAGCTTTTCTGACAGTTCAACATGCAATTAATATGTTACCACAATTTATTAATCATACAGTAATAATTAATGTGGCAGATGGAACTTATGCGGAGACAGTTATTATAGGTGGTTTAGTTGGTAGTGGCTCACTTACGGTAACTGGGAATGTAGTGACTCCAACAAATGTTCTAGTTTCTAATTTTATTGTTACTGGTTGTACTATCTCAGTTAATTTTGATAGTTATGGTGTTACAACTACAACCACTCATGCAATACAAATTAGTAGGTCAACCGCGATGACAATAGCTAATGTGTCAATTGTAGCATCGGCTTTATCATATGCTGGAATCTATTATGTGCAATCTATTGGGAGAATAACAAATTGCATAATATCCAATCATAATTGGGGTATCTTTTCTAATAATACATCGTATGTGTGCTCAGATACAAATACGGGATCTTCAAATACAATAGGGTTGTATTGCATCGCTGGTTCAGAAATAGCAAAAAATAGTACACAGCCAGCAGGAACAACAGCGGAGACAATAGCAACTGGTGGTTTAATTAGATAAATGGGAGGTGATTAATTGAGTCTCTATGGTGATTTTAAATATGGTCAAGCAAAATATGGGGGCTATTTTAATGCTCCCACTTTTTTAAGAAATAGCACAGCTTATAACTTTGATGGTTCTTTAATTGCAATTAATCAGCCAAGGCTTCAGCCGGCTAAATTTAACAATGGAATCTTGATTGAAAATAGCGCGACAAACGAATTTACGAATAGTATATTTGTTAATTCTACTGGATGGCTAGGAGCAGGTGGCGCATTATCTGTTTCCTCTAATATATTATCACTCACAGGGAGTGGTTCAATTGTTAACCCAAATGTAACGCATACTACTTCATGTATTCCAGCAAATGGTCATAAAATTTATGTGCGTACAAATCAAAAGGTAACGAATAGTTCTTGTCTTTCATTGAGGCTATATTATGATGCTACAACAGGTGGTGCATTCCATCAATTAATTTTAATACCTAATCCTGTAATCAATACCACTTATACTATGTCATCTATTTACACCTTAGGTGCAACATATACAGGTTTTATAAGATTTTATCTATATGAATATTATGTTGATGCGGCTACAGCTAATGGCAAAGTTATGCAAGTTTATGAACCTATGTGTATGGATTTAACAGCTATATTTGGTGCTGGGAATGAACCAAATCTTGCATGGTGTGATGGAATTACATTTGCAAATATATCAAGAGCTTCTGAAATGTTATCATTTCCAACTAGAACAGTTTTATCAGTGACTCAAGGAACTCTTGAACAACAAATTATTTTAGACCATGTAGTTAGCCCAACTGAGCAATTTATCTTTGATGCTGGTGGAACCACAAATAATAATTTACAACTAGTAATTAAAACAAATGGGATTCTTGAGGCAAGGTATGGCACGGGATCAAGTACATTAGTATCAACTGGAGCTACAATATTAGTGGCAAATACTAGATATGCAGTGGCTTTAAAGTGGTCAGTAAGTGGAGTGGAAGTTCTATTAAATGGTATATATGAAGCAAATAATGCCAGTGCTCCAACCATGATTTTTGGGGTTAATGCTTTTATAGGTTCAAGAGCTGATGGTGCATTGCAATTGGATGGAGTTATTGATGATTTGCGTATATCATCTATTGCTCGATTGGATGCGGATATTTTAACTGCTTATAATACAAGTCAACCTTTACCAGTGGATCAATATACAAGTTATAAATTACCTTTTGATACCACAATAAATCAGACTCAACTATATATGCCATCCTATACAGCTCTTAGTTATTTTAATTTTAATGATTATAATATAGCAGAATTTAATACTAGAGCTGTTGCAGATTTGATGAATGTTTATGGTTATAACATCACGCTGGCAACTTCAATATTAAATCGTGATATGTTCTATTTAGATTTTTGGGACTCACTTAATAGAATAGAGGGTAACATTTTAGCTATCCAACAATCACTAAGTTATGTTCCGCTTGGATGGATTGCCCCAGTCACAAATTGGTATTATAACATGCCTTTTGATTTTAATACAGCTAATAGATGGCAGATAGATATAAACTCTTTATTTGTTAATATTAACAACATAATAACAGAGCTTATTTATTGTGGTGCGCCAAATACAATCTGCGGAATGGATTCAACTTATTTTTAAAAGGAGATGATCTAATTGTCTTATAGCAGAACAACATGGGTGGATAGAAGTGTTAGCCGCCCAAGAACTTACACGATAGTAGTTAATGGAGATTCTTCAAGTACTTTTACACCTTCAGAGGGAACAATTACAGCTGCAGGAACAAATGTTACAGCGGCTATTATGAATAATATAGAAACAGAATTAGTCACCTTAGACACATATTTAAATAATTCTCAAAACAGATCAGTTTTAACAAATCCAATATTTTATTGTTTGTAAGGAGGTTTTTATATGTCAGTAACTAATGCCGCTTTGGCAAGTGCAAGAACACTTTACCAAGGGCAACCAACCGCGCCAATAGTTAATGCAACTACAGTTCCAACTATGTCTCCGAGTGGATCTGGCGGAGGGCTTGCCGCTGGAACATATTATGTTGCTTACACTTGGCTTAATACTACATTTCCTGCGGGGTATCAAGAAACAATTTTATCCACCATTGGTAATATCACGATTACTATTGGCCAAACAATTACTGTTACAATACCAACGTTAATTGCTAACTCAAATTTAGCAAATATTTATATTGGAACTGTTACGGGCCGAGCAAATATGCATTTACAAGGGACAACAGCAACAACAACTTTTGTCCAAACTGTGGCCCTAAATACAGTTAGCGCGGTGGCCCCAGTGGCAAACCAAACTTTTTATGGAAACCCATTATACTCAGCTCCAGCTCTAAGCGCAAATGTAACTACTCCAAGTGCGACAGCCTATATTACAGAAATTATTATTTCAAATACCACTGCTGTTGCGGCAACTCTTTATTTAAATATTATACCTTTTGGTAGTGTAATGGATACAACGAATGCCATAATGTCAGCAGTATCAATTGCCGCTAATACTTCAACATTTTTTAGCGGAATCAAAACTTATATGTCAGCAACAGCATTTTTAAATGCTTCTCAATCAAAGTCGGGTTCTTTAAATCTATTTATATCAGGAGTGGAGGTGCAGTAATGCCACAATATAGTTTACCATTAAACCCAGTACAAATCACAGCAGAAACACCAATAACAAATACCTCTCAGTTTGGGAGTAAAAAGATTTTAACCACTGCAACAATAGTAAACGCGACGGGGATAGATTTGCCAAATAGGAAGAGTGTTATGCTTCAAAATAATAGCATGAATGCAATTTATATATCTAATAGAATTACAGTTAGCAAAACAGAGGGAATTTTAATTGCTCCCGGTGCTGTTACAACCATAAACACAGATCCTAATGTTGTTACACCAATTTATGCGGTAAGCATTGGTGTTGCTTCTATTGTTTCAATCTTGGAGGTGTAAATATGCCAAATGCAATAACCTCATATAAAGCGGTTCCAAATACCTCAGCACAAATTGTAGAGGGTAATCTTTATAATGGTGTAACTCAGATGACTTTTGCTAGTGGTGAAACTGTTAAATATATGCTCTTAGAAATTCCAAAAGATGTTACAGCCCAATACATTGTTCAGGGATTAACTCTTCAACCTTATGATAATACTTTTAGATTGGATTTGTATGAAGGGATAACAACCTTAACAACTGGAACTCCTATAAGTGCAAAGAATATGAATAGAAATTTTAGTGATACTCCTCTATGTACCTTTTCAATAAATCCCATTGGAACTTATGGTGGTGAGGGTACTTTCATAGAATACTTCAATCCATTTATCAGAATAACAGATACTCCAGCGGCATCAAAACTATTAAAAGATAATGTTGAGCGAATATTCAAAACAAGTCAAAAATATTTATTTAAGTTCACAAGAGCGGCAGATACAACTGCCCTAACTTTTGAATTTAGATGGATATGGTTTGCAAGTTAAGGAGGGATATTTATGGCAATAACCGCTTTTAGATATGCGACCAATGATACAGATATAAGAGAGACAAATGTCAGTAATGATAGTATGGATGCTAAGTTTGGAGAGGTTCAAGTTAACCCAACCACAAACACTGTCCTTGATAGGTTAAAACAGATTCAAGCTAATACTGCAGGTGGTATAAATTTCAAAGTTAGCTTAGAAATTACCAGACCAGCAAACACAACAGGATATGTAAACGGGGATATAGTAAATAATAATGGTTCAACAACATTACCTGAGTTTGATTTTTCAACTTATGGGAGTGTAGCAAACAGACAAATTATAATAAGAACAATTGATGTAACGGACAATAGAACAAGTGGCGCGGCAAGGATAGACCCCTATATGTATTTTTTTAATGCAAATGCAATAACAGGTCAAGATTTAACAGATAATATTGCTTTTAATCCGAGCTATTCAGAAATGGTTTTAAAGAGAGAAGCAACAGAACCAAATGGTTTTATATTGGTTAATGATGGTGCAAATAGTTATTTATTAAATAAAAACAATCTATATGATGTATGCAATTTAAATGCCTCAAGTAAATTATATTTGGCTATGGTTACAAGTGCGGGTTATACTCCTGTGAGTTCTGAAAAGTTCTATGTAACAATTAAAGGGAGTCTTTTATAATGGCTGGCGTATATAACATGGAAGTAGAGCAAGGATCAACCTTTTATTTAAAATTAACTTGGAAGGATTCACTTGGGGTAGTAATTAATTTAACCGGATATACAGCCCAGTGGCAGATCAGAGTAGGAAGTTTATTATTAAATTTATTATCAACAGGACCAAGTCCAGCCATAATTATTACTCCATCAACAGGAGTTATTGAACTTAATTTAACTCCGGTCCAAACAGAAACTTTTACAAGGAATGGAGAATATGATTTAAAAGTTACAAGCCTTTTAGGAACAACTACCAGACTAATAGAAGGAAGTATATTAACCTCTTTGGAGGTGACTTCATAATGTCGGATACTATTGTTGTTCAGGTTATCACTAATACTATAACTATTGAGGATCAAGTAGGAAATGTCTTAGAAGTATTACAACCTGTTGAAACTGAAACGATAACCGTTACTGATGTTGGACCTCAAGGTGCTCCTGGTACAGCCGGCGCACCTGGGGCAAAAGGAGATAAAGGAGATCCAGGTGATCCAGGTGGGCCTCCAGGTCCTAAAGGAGATAAAGGGGATACTGGATCACAAGGTGACAAAGGAGATACTGGCTTACAGGGTATACAAGGCGTTAAAGGTGATACAGGCGCCAAAGGTGACACCGGAAGCCAAGGAATAAAGGGAGATACAGGATTACAAGGTATTCAAGGAGTAAAGGGAGATACAGGCACTAAAGGTGACACAGGTGATACAGGGTTACAAGGTATTCAGGGAGTAAAAGGAGACACTGGATCACAAGGCATTCAAGGGGTAAAGGGTGACACCGGAGAACAAGGTATCCAAGGCATTCAGGGGATTAAGGGTGATACTGGAACTAAAGGCGATACCGGAAATACTGGAGCTCAAGGAATCCAAGGTGTTAAAGGAGATACAGGATTACAAGGAATAAAAGGTGATACTGGGGATAAGGGAGATAAAGGAGATACAGGTTTGCAGGGTATTCAGGGCATAAAAGGAGATACCGGAACTCAAGGCATTCAAGGGGTAAAGGGTGATACTGGATCACAAGGCATTCAAGGTATCCAAGGGAATCAAGGTATCCAAGGTATCCAAGGTATCCAAGGCCCAAAAGGGGATAAAGGTGATAATGGTTCAGACTCTACAACAGATATTTTAGTTATAGATACTGCAAGTCATTTCACATCAAGTCCTAAAAATGTGGAGAATGTATTAGCTGAACTTTTTACCAATGCCAATAACGGGAAAACAGGTATTGCAGATGTTATTGGCTTACCTTCTGTTGCAACAGAAACCTTTACACAATTAGCAAATGATATACAAGCTAATAAAACACTATTAGCAAGTGAACTTACTACTAAAGGGGTGCCAACAGTCTATAATGAAACCTTAGCTGTTATGGTTACCAATGTAAATCTAATTAGTGGAGGCTCAACTGTAAACCAAATTTCTTTAAATATAACAGCACCACATGAGGAAATAGTAACTTTTTCAGCTCCAATATTACCTGAGAATTTGTGTGCTTCACTAATTTATTTTTCCCTTGGAGCTCAGAATGTTGACCAATATATATGTAATTTTAATAGTATAGATTCAACTAATTTTACAGTTGGAAGCAATGTAATTTTTGATGGGTTAATGCATATTATTTTAAGAACTTTTACAGGTAATTGTACAGATAGTGGTGCAGTTGGAAGTGGTGAATTATGGTTATCCCCAATTTTAGATAATACAGTATTTAATACAATAGACACTTTATTATATATTAATGGTACAGTACCAACTTTTAAAATTGATGGTACAAATTTCCCATCAGTGACAATCCAAAATAATGATGTTGATTTAACAGGAATATTCCAGATAATGAGTTTGACACTTACATCAAATATTAGTGGCACAGGTGATATTAAATTAATTTTGTCTTTTGATAGTGGTGTTACTTGGGTTGCTTTTAATGGTTCCACATTTATTACTGTAAATATAAGTGACCTAGCGGACATAAAATCAAAAGGAATGACCAAAGCAGTGGTTAATGCTTTAACACTTTCGCAATTAGAAACGGCACGAAGTGCTAGTAATAAAATAAGATTTGCTTATTATTTAGAAATGCAAAATATAAATGATGTCGCAAATTTTGATAAAATTGAATTAAAGATATCTATGCCTGGATTCTATGAAATAGCTCCAACAGGAAATTATACTGTTTCGCTTGCTCCAGGTGGAGCAACTTTAACTTATGAAATAAGTGTAACAGGTATTTATCTTATTAATTATATTTAGAAGAGGTGATGTAAAATGTCGAGTCCTCCAGGATTAACAGTTAGAACAACATTAGCATCAATGGCAATTGGTGATTGTATAGTTTGCAGATATACTGCATTAAGTGGAGCTGTAGGGTATTTTTCTGATTTAGGAACTTCAGTTCTTGCAGAGATTCCAGTTTCAGGTTCTGCAACTCCTGATGGTACATTTTATTTAATTAAAGTTGCTAGAGGTTTACTAATTGCAGACAGAGTTGTTCAGCACTCAATACCATGGAATACTTTGAATACTGGGAAAGTCATACAAAATAAATCTTTACTTGATGATTTTGCAAGATTACCTGCTACAGCAGATCCACCAACGAGTGTTGGGAACTCTATTATCTTTACATCAAATGGTAACTCTCTGGCTGTTGCAACTGGTTCAACTCCTTATATTTATGTCTACAATAGAAATGAAGAAGTACTTACAAAATTAACGAATCCAGTAACCTTACCAACAGGTTCGGGAAATGATATTGATGTATCAAGTGATGGGGTTTATTATTGTGTAGCTCATACTAATACTCCCTATATAACCATTTATAAAAGGGCAGCTGATGTTTTAACTAAGCTAACAAATCCCACATCATTACCACTCGGAACTGGCCAGACGGTGGCTTTTTCACAAGATACTGTTTATTTGGCAGTTGGCCATTCAAGTTCTCCATCTTATATATGCATATACAAAAGAGCGGCTGATGTATTTACAAAATTGGCACTTCCAACAGCACCAAGTGGGCCACCCACAGATTGCGCATTTAGTTTCAATGGAGATTTTTTAGTTTATACTCATCCTACCTCACCATATTTATCAATTTATAAAAGAAGTGTAGATACATTTACAAGGCAATCAAATCCAACTGGAGGATTGCCAACAGGAATCGGAAATGGTGTGGCATTCTCTCCTGATGATGTTTATATGGCAATTGGCCACAATACAACTCCATTCATAACAATTTATAAAAGAGATGGGGATGTTTTCACAAAACTGGCAAATCCATCAGTATTACCATCGGGTATAGGGATGCAATTAAAATTTTCAAGTGATGGGGTTTATCTTGCTATGGGTTCTTCAGTATCACCTTTTATGATAGTTTATAAAAGATCTGGAGATATATTTACTAAAATAACAGACCCCGCAGTTATACCTGCATCTATTAGTTCAGCATCATTTTCAAGCAATAATAAATATCTTGCATTAGCTGGAGCAACACCATATTTATATCTTTACCGCAAAGGGATGGATAATATTTTAATGCGTTCAGCCTTTGGTGGCGCGGCATTTGCAGATGTAAGTGGTAATTCATCTACCACAGATTTAGGTTATGGAGCTTTCCCTACAATTAATGAATGGGATGATTTTATAGTTAATAGTACTTTAGGTGGGAAAATTACTGCGGGAGATAATGCGGTTTGGAATTGGAGCTCCATTTATTCTTTATGTAGGGAAACACCAATATTAGCAATTGCGGCTAGTACAAATAGAATTTATAGAGGCTCAGTTGCATTGAAAACTTTTGCTTATGTGAGTTCAGCGACTAGTAGTTCAGCACAAGGATTAAGACCAGTTTTTGAATATTTAGAAACAGATGCAAGTGCATCAACATTATATTATTAAAAAAGGAGGGATGAAAATTGGCCAGTCCTTTAGGTTTAACAATAAAAAGTAATGTGACCTTTATGAGTTTGGGTGATTGTATCCCATGCAGATATACAGCTTCAAGCGGAGTTGTTGGAACATTTTCAGAACTTGGAACTTGTGTTGCATCTGAAATCCCAACGACAGGAACAGCAACTCCTGATGGTCTATTTTATTTTATTCACTGTGGTTTTGACTCTAGGGATAGAATTAAGTTAATTCCTGATAGAAATCTGCAAACCACTATTTCATGGGACACAATTAATACAACAGGAATTTTGAGTAATAAAAACATAGATTTTTCGAGTGAAGAATTTTCAAGCACTATAAAAGGTATAACAGGTGGTACCGCATTGGTTACATCTGATTGGGATGATGAATGGGATAAAATAATTGTTAGCTCTACTTTGAATGGATTGATAACTGCAGGAAATGATAGTGTTTGGCATTGGGCCGGAATTGCATCTTGGACTTCGTCAACAGGAACAACTTCAGCTAATAGGGTTTTAAGAGGGAATGCAAGTGTTATTACAACAAATGCACCAACAGGATTAGTTTCTTCAAGTGCATTAGCTACTAATGGATTCAGACCAATGCTTTTGATTAAGATTTTATTAGTAATAAGATATCTAGTTAAAGATGGTACATTACTCAAGACCATAACTGCAGGTAATCTTGTTACAGTTTGCAATACAACAGATAGTGGATCAGTTATTGAAGCAGGTTTTTTAGCAAGTGGATTGTATAGCTTAACGACTTGGACAAATAGTTTAATGACACAAGTGGTAACACAGCCACCTAAGATTGCAATATATAAACGAATATTAACATAGGGGTGATTAGGTAGGATGGATATTAAAATAAGATTTAAAAACCCAATATTTTGGATTACCTTTATAGGTCTGTTTTTATCAAGTACAAGAATAAATCCAATAACATTAACAAGTTGGGTATTACTTAAAGACGCTCTATTATCTGTGTTAAATAACCCGTATCTCATTGGATGTTTTGTTGTAGCTGCCATAGGTCAATTTAATGATCCAACAACTAAGGGACTATCAGATAAATCAGAGGATATAAAATAATTCTAAGGATCTGACGTTAGTTTAAATACAAACTAGCTTCAGGTCCTTTTTTATTTTTTGTATTATTAATGAAATTTTTAAAAATTAAGAATATTCAAATAAAAAATTGACACGTGTTATTGATACGTGTTATAATGTAATTGTAAGGAGGACAGAGAATGAAATCAAAGGAATTACTAAAGCTATTACAGCAAGATGGTTGGATAATTAAAAATCAAAGAGGTTCACATCTCCATTTAATTCATCCAACTAAACAAGGCAAAGTACAAATTCCAATGCACAATACAGATTTAAAAATCGGAACATTAAATAGTATCCTAAAGCAAGCGGGGATGAAATAAGCCCTCTTGTACAAGGGTAAGGGCTAAATAATAAAGAAATTTAAAGGAGGTTCATAATGGATCAATGTATTTATCCAGCTATATTTGAATTAGCTGAAGAAGGCGGTTATTGTATTACTTTCCCTGATTTGCCTGGTTGTATTTCTGAAGGCAATACACTTCTAGAAGCTTTATTAATGGCTAAAGAGGCACTTGAATTATTTATATATAACCTAGAAGATGATAAAGAAGAAATTCCCGTGCCATCTGCTCCAGAATCTATCCAAGTAAGCAAAGGTTCTTTTGTAGTTCCTATAACTGCTTGGATGCCTCTTGTAAGAGATGAAATGCTAAATAAAGCCGTGAAGAAAACTCTTACTATTCCAAAATGGCTTAATGATGTATCTGAAAAAAACAAAATCAATTTCTCTCAGGTACTTCAAGTAGCTCTTAAAGATAAGCTAAATATTAAAAGCTAGAAATAAATAGGAAGCCCATCCCTCCGCAAAAAGATTTGGGCTTCCATCAAAACAACACCCAAAAGGATATCGCTGTTTAATTATAGCATATTCCAGAGTGATTTTAAAAATGGGAATACTAATATAATTTACCATAATTCCACCTTTGAGAAGCTTGTCTAAAAATAATATAATAGAAGTATATAAACTAATGAGAGGGGGACTAATTAAGATGAATGATGCTCAAATGAAAAATGAATCGGGGGCATCTTTACTTGACAAAATAATTTTTAATTTAGAATGCCCTAGCTGTAAGACAGCAAATCAATCAGAAGCTAAATATTGCTTAAAATGTGGTCATTTGTTGATAGATATTAAAATTAAACCCGAAGAGACTAGAGCAGTAAGCAATAGATTAACAAAAAATAAGAATCTAAGAAGTTGTAGAACTTGCGGTGGAGATGTAGCAAAAGGCGTTAAAAGATGCTTACATTGCGGACAGGACCAAAGAAACTTCTTTAGGAAACATAAAATACTAACAGGATTTTTATTTATCATGGCTCTCTCAATATTAGGTAATGCTGCTCAAAGTCCCGCTGATAAAGCCGCAACCAAGGCTAAAGATGCTCAAGAATTAATATATATTGGTGCTTATTTAAATTCAGAAACTATTGTTAAAGACCACCTAAAGTCGCCATCTACAGCAAAATTTCCTGAATATTCTAAGGGAAGTGTTTACTATGTAGGTACCACCTTACAAGTAATTTCCTATGTGGATTCACAGAATGGTTTCGGGGCTACGGTTAGAACAAGATATGCGGTAAATATAACTGAATTTACTGACCATTTTACTTATAAAAATTTTTCAATGGTTGCAAATTAAATACAAAAGCACTCCTATATATATTAGGGGTGCTTGCCTTCTTTTTTTAGAATATTATCTTTTTCCCGTATTAGTGCCGTATATTGCATATTCCTCTTCTCCTTTTATAAATTTACTATAAAAAGTTCTTATAGAAATATCATATTTTAATCTAATTTCTTTAATAGTCATTCCATTATTTCTATCATTAAAAACATCGATTGGATTTACATCTGGTCTATCTCTAATTTTTAACTCTAAATTTTCTAAATCATTATTTCCTTTGTCTCCATTTTTATGTATTACTATTTCATTTTTATCCAAATATCTTTTAAGATCTTCTTCCATTACTAACTTATGTTTTAATACATATCCATAATAATTACAAAAAGGATGCCCTGGCATATAAATATAAATATTCCCATCTGCATGAATTAAAATTTGTTTTCTGCCATTTTTAGTTGGATGGCTCATATTTTTACTAATTGTTTCAGGTAATTTTTTTAAATTTTGTCTTACAGCCTGAGATTCAATCCCCTTAACTGTGGTACTAAACATTTCAGCTAATTCCTTATTTGATGTTACTGAATAAATTTCTTCTAAAAATATTTTTTTAGATTCATCCCATCTAATATAATCTCTTTTTTTTGTTGCCATTATTTTTATTTTCTCCTTCTCATACGTTCTTTAGTTTATTACGTCTATCTATTAACATATCTAAGCAATGCCTACACATAGACCTATCATCATCAGCTGGCAATCCACATTGAGTACATAAACCATTTGCTCTTCTATATTCTGTCCTTATTTTTGCTCTAGTTTTAAGTTTCTTAGCACATTCTTTGCAGAACCAACCATCTCTATCAAGAGGTTTCCTACAATCAGTGCATAGATATTCAGCATGCAATTTATGGCTTATTATATTTCTAGTTTTATTATTCATTCCATTGCATCTAATACATTGGCTCCCTTCTCTATCCATAACTGCTCCACACTGTGTACATTTCAAATTAACTTTTCGTGTTTTTCTTAAATCATTCATTCCTATAGTTTAACATATTCAATCCACATTTCCATATATTGAAAGACATTATTTTAAACAAGAATAATATAGTTTTAAAGATATGAAAAAAGCACTCCTAAATATTAGGGGTGCTTTTTCTTTATATAAAAATATAAAACATCATATTTTTCATTTTAATTGGAAAAAATTTAAAAAGAAGCAGTACAAATTGTTTGAAAATGGCTTAAAATATTCAAATGGATTACCTCCTAAAATAAGAGATGTTACATTAATTGGTAGTATAATAAAGATATAAGCTTAAATAAGAAAAATATGTTTCATTTATGTTTCTTAGGGTATGGAGTTGGTATATCTGTTTTACACAATAAGTAATCAATTGATATATCAAAATGTTTGGCAATTTTTATAATAGTATCAAGATTGGGCTCTCTATAGGCAGTCTCATAGTTTGATAAGGTTTTTCTAGTAATACGTAATACCTTAGATAATTCTTCCTGAGTTAAATCCTTATCCTGTCTTAAAGCTCTTAACCTTTCGTTGAATAGCAATACAATCCCTCCAATTAATCCACTCAATAATTATAACCTGGAGGAAAACTTTACTCTTAAAATGGCTCGATTAGTGGACAAAATCTTACTAATAATTTTAATATTAAAGCTAGTAAAAGATGAGGGGGGAAATTAAATTGAAGAACAAAAAAATTCTTGAAAAACAAAAGGAATTATTAGCTATGGTAGAAGCACTAATTAATAAAAAACCAAATGAATTTTTAATTGTCTCAACTTTGGAAAAACTAAAAAAATAATAAGCTTATATAAATGAAGACATTTTCCTATCATACATCTAACACGTTAGACGAAATGAATATCATCTAACATGTTAGACATAAAGAAGAATATTGTTCCTAAACCCTTAGAAATAACTTGATTACAAAGTTGTCATCTCTTTGAGGTTTTACTTTTTTATATTCAACTTTCAATAAAACTTTTTTCAATAATTTGTTTTTTAATTCTATGTCAGCTGTATTATACCCATCAAGTAAAGATTTAATTTCCTTTGTAATATCTTTTGAATTATTTTCTTTATTAATTATAGCTTTAAGATTTTCTATTTCTTTTAAATTATTATCTATTCTTTCTGTTACATTATTTGACCTTTCAAGAAATGTTTTATTGTCATAAATCTTTTGTTCAAGGAGGTCAAATAAGTTCAGTTTTTGATTATTTAATACTTCTAATTCTCTTGATAGTGTTTCAATTTGTTTTTCATAAATCTTTGTAGTACTCTTTTTGGATTTATCTCCAATTGTAATTTTTAATTCATTATAGTATTCTTGTAAATCATCCAAAATTGCTTTTTCAACGTAATCAAATCTAGCAGATATACAACCGCATTTTTTATTGCAAATAATGTGAGGACTTTTTTCTCCATATTTTCTTAATACCATTTTACTTCCACATATTCCACAAATAACAACTCCTGCTAAAGGGTTAGCTATACCATTAACAATTTGATAAGGAACATGATATTTACCATCAATAATTTCTTGCGCTGCATAAAAAACTGATTCCTCAATTATAGCATTATGTTTACCATCAACTATTATCCAGTCCTTTTTATCTCTAGTTTTGGTATCTCTTCGCTTACCCTCTACCGTAGATTTTTTAGACTCTTTCTTTTTCCATGTTAGCTTTCCTATATAGACAAGATTTTTTATTATAAAACATATTGATGATCTCCCAAACATTTTTCCGCTAGGTGTTCTATAACCTAAACTATTTAATTCATCTGCAATTATGCCAGCGCCTTTACCATTAACATATTTATCAAATATCATTTTAATTATGTCAGCCTGATCATTAGGCTTTAAAGTTCTAGCTCTGCCTATAAAGTCTATATCATATCCTATTGGTGGGTTAGTACCTAAATAATTACCATCTTCAACTGAACGTATTCTACCACCTTGCATACGCCTGTTTATCATCTTTAATTCTTTTCTACTCATAAATGCTTCAAATTCACTGTATTCCTCATCAAACTCATTAGATAAGTCATAGGTTTTTTGAGGTGTAATTATTTTTGTATTACTATCCTTAAATGTTTTTAGTATAAGCCCCTGATCTTGCATATCACCACGACCTAATCTTTGAATATCCATTACTAATACACCTTCATATAATTTGGACTCAACTTCTTTCAGGAGTTCTAGCATTTTAGGCCTATGGAATATACTTTCCCCGCTTATAATTTCTTCTTTTATTTCTATTATAGTGAATTGATGTTCTTTTGCAAATTTTAAAAGAGCTTTTCTGTGCTTTGATAGGGTTTCTCCTTGTCCTTGTAACTCCATTTCTTCGTCAGCCCTAGATTTTCTTAGGTATAATGCTATTTTCATTTTAAACTCCTTTCTTATTCTAATTTTCTATCTATTTCTAGTTGGACAGATTTTATTAATATATCCCAAACTTTAGCATCTATTTTAATACCCTTCTGTATCACTCCAGTTTCTATCATTTTATCTAAAATTAAATCAACTGTATTAGGAGCTTCATATTCATCTATTCCATCCATCCAGTAACTCAAAGATTTTCCACTATGCTCAACCAATTTAACTAATAATTTTTTTGAGGGAGATCTTTCTCCACGTTCTAAATCTCCTATATTACCTCTGCTTATACCTAATTCATTAGCAAAAACAACTTGTCCAACTTTTCCATTTCTCTTAATTCCTAATTCTTTTCTATAGTCTTTTATCTTTTCAGAAAATATCATACCTACATTAACCCCTCTTTCTTATATTATAATATATTCTCTCATAGAACGAGAAAAAAAACAATAGGATAATTCACCCAAACAGAGAGATAAAAGCAGATATATAGATTAACCGCGAGGATTACTGAGTTAGTTTGTTGGATTGACACAATATGGAATTTTACAATTCACTCCTAATGTGAGAATATATTTATAGGAGGTGCAACAATGACAAGCTTAAGAAAATTCAGGTATGATAAAGGTTTTCAAAGACAATTTATTGCTTCAAAAGTTGGTATATGCGGTAAACATTTAAACGACATTGAGTCTGGAAAAGTTAATTTAACTGAAAATATTGCTAATAGACTTTCAGAAATATATGGGGTTAACTCTCAAGACATAATATTGATGTACAAGGAGGGTAGGGATGAAAAATAAAATTGTTTTAAAAAGACAATTACAACTTCTTAAGGAAGTTGATTTTTTAGCAATTAACCTCACTCTAAAAGAGAGAAAAATTAAAAAAGTTAGTTATGAATAGTCCAAGCATATACTGTCATAGAAAATATAGAGGTGATATAAATGCCACCAATCATAATAAGAATAAAACCAGACATATCAGAAGAAGAGCGACAAAAAAGGATAGCTGAGATAAATGAGGTACTGACTGAAATCGCACATAAATATTGTTATGTGCAATCGGAGGAGAAAAAATAACACAATAATGGCAGATAAAAATTATGGATCTAAAGCTTAAAAAAAATTATCAAAAGATAAAATTTATAGATTATCCTTAATAAAAAACTTTATTATAGTAAAAAAGCAAATACTCTACATTCTAAATTATGTCATAGAACTTAAACTTAGAACTTAAGGAGGACAAGCCGTGTTATCTTTAGTTTTTCTTGAACCAAATTGTTTAGATGCAGTTCCATTTACGACCTCAAAAATTATTGCAGAGTATGGAAAAGTTCAACATCATGCAATACAACAAATGATATTAAAGTATAAAAATGATATTGAAGAATTTGGAAGGCTCGCATTTGAAATGCGACCCTTGGAAACAAAAGGAGGTATTCAGGAAGAAAAGATATACAAACTTAATGAACAACAAGCAACATTACTTATTACATACATGCAAAATACTCTTCCAGTTCGTAAATTTAAAAAAGTCTTAGTAAAACAATTCTATATCATGCAAAAAGAGCTTATTAAAAGAATCACAACTAGAGGGATTGCAAAACGAGCAAGAGAAGCATTAACAAACTCAATTAACAATTTGCCTGAAAGCCCGCACAAATCTATGAAGTACAAACATTATACTAATCTAGTTTATAAAATAGTTTTTGGTAAAAATTCTAAACAGTTAAGAGATGATTTTGGGATTATGGCCAAAGATAGTTTGAGAGATTATTTTACTACAGAAGAGATAACAGAAATTGAAAAACTTGAAAATCAGATAGGGGTATTAATTGATTTAGGTAATGACTACCAAACTATAAGAATGACATTGGAAAGAAAATATCTAAAGTAATGTAGAAATGAAAGAATGAGAGAGAGGAATAAAAATGAATAATTTAAAAGATAAAGAAGTTGCTCAAGAAGTACCAGTTCAAGAGCAATCAAGAATTTGTCCGTTATGTAAAATGGTAATCCTAAACCAAAATGCTAATTTTTGCAAATACTGTGGCACTAAGCTTTCAAAAATATGCATTATTGGAGATTCACCATCAAGAACATACAAAGTTGGAGATAAAGAGGAGCAGAAATGATAAGGAAAGCATTAAGGCTTAAAGGCCTATCTCTTTCAGATGAAGAATTTAAAATTTTAATGGAGAAGGTTACCTTAAGTATAAAATCAAGTAATTCAAATTTTAATTTTGATGAAATAATTGGGTATTCGATAAGGCTGAACAAAATAAATAGGACCCACGCCGATGGATCCTAAGCTGAAAACTATGAAAAAGATACAAGTTAATTGTAGCATATGGAGGGTGTTATGAAAAGATTAATTGCTACTCGAAAATTAAAAAGGACTTGTGAAGGTTGCGGAAAATCTTTTAAAAAAGGTGAGATATATTACAAACAACGTAAAATATATTTCTTTGAAGATGGCTACGGTTCATTTAAAGTATTAGCTGACGAATTTTTAATATGTCCTAAGTGCAAATATAAAAAGGAACAACGTTTGAAAAGATATAAAGAATTTCAAAAGGTATGTGTTCACCCAGAAAGGTTTATTGAAACTGAATGGAGTTATATACCTGGTGAATGTGTGAAGGAACCTGACTATGACCATTGTCTGTTATGTGGTGGAATATTATATTAAAAATAAATCAAATGGGGGATGAGAAGTTGCAAATTAAAAGAATAGAAATTAAAAACTTTTTAGGAATTAAGGAATTTGAATTAGATCCTGGAAAGATAAATATCATTAGTGGTCCAAAAGGCAGCAGTAAAAGTTCAATTATAGAAGGCATTGAAAAAATCTTTACTAACAAAAACAGAAGAACTGAGATTATCAAGCATGGAGAAGATGAAGCTATTTTATTCATAGAAACCGATGATGGTTTAGAAATTGGGCGCAAAATTAGAAATGATAAAGCAGATTATTTAAAGATTAGAAAAGGTGATGAGGGTGTTCCCAATACGGAAGCTTATTTACGAAATTTTATTAATGGCGATGTTTTCAGACCTGTAGATTGGGTGAACATGAAAGCAGATCAGCAGACTAAAAGTATTCTTAATATGCTCCAGATTGATTGGTCCCAGGAAAAAATTGAGAAATGGTTTGGAGAGATTCCTTCCAACATTGAATATGACCAACATATTTTGATGGTATTGAAGGCTATAGAGGTTAAATATTTTAAAGACAGAGAAGAGCTCAACAGACAAATTAAGGAGCTTAGAACTCAAATACAGATTATTAAAAAGGATATGCCTGAGAATTATGATGGAGAAACTTGGAGAGATTTAAAGGTTCAAGACCTTTATAAAATAGTTTCTGATGCACAAAAGACTAATGGATATATTAAACAAGCTCAATCCCTTCAAGAAAATATTCAAAATCAAATTGATACTATTACTGCCAATATAGAGAGTGAAGAAGCCAGGATACAAATGAAATATAAGGACCAAAGGCAAGATGTTAAAGATATTGTTGACTCATCTAAAAATAAAATTGAAAAGGCAAAAGTTGCATTAAGTGAAGCTGATTCTGATTTAAAAAACAATCTAAGTCGTAATGAAATGAAATATCAGAAAGAATTACATGAACTTGAAAAAGAGTTTGAGAGGAGAAAACAGCATTTAAAACGTTTAAGTGTGGCAGAAGATGAACAAATGCTATCCGATACATCAAAGTTTAAAGAGGACCAAAAGGATTCAATCCAACTCCAAGAAACTAAGATAGCAACTAAACAGCAGGAATTAATATCCTTAGATGAAATTGAAAATCAAGCACTTGAAGCAGTGAAAGTTAAAAAGGTATCTGAAATTGAGAAGGTTAATGCAAGAGTTGGAAAGGCTGCTGAATATTTAAAAGTAACTGAATCTGTTGAAATTGAACCTCTACAAGAAAAAGCAGATGAAGTTGCTAGTATGCAGAGCTATTTAAGGCTTTGGGATAAGCTTGTTGATATTAGAGATAATCAATTACCTAAGCGAAATAGAGATGCAGAGGTGTTATCTTCCCAAATAGATACTGCAAGAACATTGCCTACTGAACTTTTAAAAACTGCTCAGATGCCAATAGAAGGTATCAGTGTTGATGAAAAGGGTTTAATCAGAATCAATAAGACTTTGATAGATGGTTTAAGTGATGGTGAAAAACTTGAACTTGCAATGAAGATAGCAAAGGCTCAGGCAGGAAAATTAAAAATTATATGCCTGGATAAATTTGAGTCACTTAATCCTTCTGTACAAAAGAAATTGCTTAAAGATATAGCGAAGGACAGCTTTCAATATTTTATTACGGAAGTAAATGATACTAAAAATAATAATATAACTGTAGAAAAATTAGGGGGTAATAGTTAATGGAAAATAACAATCAAATGGCTAAAAGAGAAGGTAGCACTAGTGTTACAGCACAAGCTATGGTAGGCAGACAGGCACAAGAAGTTCAAGGAATGGTATTCATGGCCAAACAATATCCAAGAGATCAATATGAGGCTTATAACAGAATCATGAAATCTTGCGAAAGAACAGCTTTAGCTGAAAATGCAATTTATCAATATCCTAAAGGTGGAACAAAAGTAACAGGTCCTTCTATAAGACTTGCGGAGGCTTTGGCACAAAATTGGGGGAATATTGATTTTGGAATTATGGAGCTAGAGCAAAAGAATGGTGAAAGTTCAGTCATGGCTTATGCGTGGGATTTGGAAACCAATACAAGGCAAACTAAATTATTTCAAGTTCCTCACATTAGATATTCTAGGGCTAAAGGAAATGAAAAGTTGACGGATCCACGAGACATTTATGAAATGATTGCTAATAATGGTGCCAGAAGATTAAGAGCATGTATTCTCGGAGTAATACCAGGAGATGTAATAGATGCTGCAGTAGATAAGTGCCAAGAAACTTTAAAGAATGGGTACAAGGAACCACTGGAAGATAGAATAAAAAATATGATTGCTAAGTTTGATAAGGACTTTAGTATAAAGAAAGAAATGTTAGAAAAATTAATGGGATACAACATTAATGCCTTTACTGAAATGGATGTTGTAAAGCTCATAGGCATATTTAAATCACTGAGGGATGGAATGGCAAAGCGTGAAGATTATTTTGAAATTAAGACGGAAAAGAAGGTCACTGAACCTGCATCCACAAAGCTAGATGGTAAGTTCAAAAAAGATGGTAAGAAGGATGAAAAAGTTAAGGAAGATTCAGAAGCAAAAATAAATGAAGAGGATATTCAACAATTACCTTGGGAAGGTGGTGGCGAAGAGTAAATGTCTAACTTTAAAGATCTAACTAGTAAGAAATTTGGAAAATTAACTGTAATAAAATTTGTTGGTAAAAATAAATGGGGCAATGCATTATGGCTATGTAGATGTGATTGTGGAATAGAAAAACCTCTTTCAGGTGGAGAACTAAATAGAGGAACAGCTAGAAGTTGTGGATGTTCCAAAGGTGAATTTATAACTAAATCAAAGATTAAGCATAATATGGCGAATACGAGATTTTATAAAATTTGGGAAAGTATGAAAAGAAGATGTGATTGTAGATCAGATAAAAGTTATGAAAGATATGGTGGAAGAGGTATTAATTATCAGAAAACATGGACTCAATTTATTAATTTCAAGAATGATATGTATGAAAGTTATGTAACACATTGTATAGAGTTTGGAGAAAAAGAAACTACTTTAGACCGAAAAAATTACAATATAGATTATTTAAAATCAAATTGCCAATGGGCAACTATGAAAGAACAACAAAATAATAGAAGCTCAAATAAAACAATAATTTTCAACCATGAATCATTAACCTTAAGTCAAGTTGCTGAAAAATACAATCTACCTTATGCAACTTTAAGTTATAGGATTAGAAAAGGTTGGAGCACTTTCATGGCAATAAATATGCCTATTAAAAAATATAATGGAGGTGTTCAAAATAGATAATTTCATATTAAATGATGCCAATTATTTCAGTTTAGAAAATGAAAACAAGTTTATGGGAGTGAGCCAATTCAAAGCATTTCTAGTTTCTCATAATGGATGTGAAGCTAAAAAAATGGCTGAGTTAAAAGGATTATGGAAAGATGAAGAAAGTACAGCATTACTGGTAGGAAGCTATTTCCACAGTCATTTTGAAGAAAATTTAGGAGGTTTTAAATTAGTACATCCTGAAATATTTACTAAACAAGGCACTTTGAAATCTGAATATAAAAAAGCAGATGAGATGATTAATTGTTTAGAAAAAGATGATGCTTTTAAAGAAATATATGTAGGCGATAAAGAAAAAATATATACAGGTGAACTATTTGGAGTGATGTGGAAAATTAAAGTGGATCTTCTCAATCTTAAAGAAGGTTATTTCATAGATTTAAAGACTACTAGAGACTTTGAAAAACAATGGATAGAGCATGAGGGTAAGAACATAAAAGTTACCTTTGTTGAGAAATGGGGATATTTTTTGCAGATAGCTATATACAGAGAAATACTTGCCCAAAACTTAGGATTAGAGCCAGGAGAGTTAGAAGCTTTTATAATAGCTGCAACAAAACAGGACCCACCTGACAAAGTAGTTTTATGTTTTATAGAAGAAGATTTTCAAGAAGGATTAAGAGAAGTGCAGACATACATAAATCACATAATGGATGTAAAAGAAGGTAGAGTTGAGCCGGTTAGATGTGGGAAATGTGCGTATTGCCGCAGTACTAAGCGTCTTGATAAAGCTATACATTGGTCAGAGCTGTAATAGAAATTGAATTGTAGGGGATGAAGAAATGCCAAACCGAATAATTAAAGAAAGTATTTGTTATAGCGATGACATAGACACCCTTACCCCATACGAAGAAATCTTTTTCTATAGATTATTGGTAAATTGTGATGATTACGGGGTGATTGATGGCAGGATCAAAGTTATAAGATGCAAATGTTTTCCACTTAAAGATAATGTTGAGGATTTGGATATTGAAAAATGGATTAAGAGGTTATGTGATAAAAAATTAATTTATGTATATACAAATGATAGTCGGCAGTACCTAATGGTATCGAAATGGGAAAAACACCAACAAATACGTGCAAAGCGTTCAAAATACCCACTTCCCAAGGAGAAAGGTTCTGAGGTTATTACTGATTTTTGCAAGCAGACGAAATCAGATGATATCAAGTGTAATCAAGAGAAATCATCTGAAGGCACATTTTATCGTAATCCAATCCAATCCAATCCTAATCCTAATCCTAATCCTAATCTGAATCCTAATCCTAATCCTAATCTGAATCCCTCGATTCAGTATAGTGATTATTTAATAGAGCAATGTAATGATTTATGGAATATTTATCCAAAGAAAATAGGTAAGGCTGCAGCATTAGAAAAATTACCTGAACTTATAAAAGAATTCACTTTTGAACAAATGGAAAGAACTGTTCAAAGATATGCCTTAAAGACTAAATCTAAAGATTTGCAGTTTGTAAAGCAAGGAGATACATTTTTCAAGAGTGGATATGTTGATTATTTGGATGCTAATTTTGGAGGTGACCAAATTGGAACAGATGATAGCCAGGATAATAGAGATGGCAAAGCAAACAGGGACTACTCAGAGTTCGGTGGTTAAATGTAAAATATGCAAAGATTCCGGTATGGAGCTAATAGGAGATAATTTATACCGTAAATGCAAATGTGCTGAAATAGATTACCTGAAGAGATTGTGGGCGAACTTCGGAGTTAAAGATCAGGATGTTAAAAAACTGGATGATTATGAGCCTTTTGATGATACCACTAAAATGGCTAAGGATAAAGCAGTTAATTATATTAAGAATTTTGATAGCTTAAAAGATATTAGAGAAAATTCGTTTGGGCTATTCGGGCAAAGTGGAGCAGGGAAAACACACATAATAATAGCTATAGGGTCCACATTACTAAATAGAGATAGGTTGCCTGTGCTAACAGTTTATATGCCTTATCTCGAAGCGATGAAGGAATTAAAAGCAAATACGATGGATGCTGAATACTACGCTAAATTAATAGCAAGGTACCAAAGGGCAAAGTTATTGATAATAGATGATTTATTTAAAGACAAAACTAGAAATGGTGATTTAATTGGGAAAATTAGCGAGGCAGATTTAAAACATGTGTATCCAATTGTTAATTATAGATATCTAAATCATCTACCCATGATAATTAGTACGGAGTGTACCCCTAATATGTTGGAGGACCTTGATGAAGCTATATCAGGCAGAATAATAGAATCATGCGGAAATAATATAACGATATTCTCAAATAAAAAATACAATTATAGAATGCGAAAATTCAATAAATGAAACGCGATATACAAGTAAAAATCTTTCAAGGTACTCAAAATGAAAAATCAAAGAAATTAGAAGAATTTAAAGAAACACATAATATTATTAAAATTTATGACCATGGCGGAGCAATGGTAGTTACGTGGAATTCAGGACAATTAAGTTTTGATGATTTTGAGGAGGTGCCAAATGGTGATGTTCCTTTCTGAGCTTAAGGAAAAATACAATGTATTAATTCTAAAATTTAAGAGAGCTGACAAATGGTTAGATGACAAGAAAATAGAATCAGGCAAGAAAGAAGAATGGCTCAATCAAGGCAAAATGAATGTTTTAACAATAGAATTAAGCACCTTGATGAAAGACTATGAAAAACTAACAGGCATTGAAATGACTGAAGATGAAGTCCTGGATGGATTTAAAAATATCTAATTGGAGGTATTGAAAATGTATAATAAAAAAACTAGGTGCAGTGAATGTGAATATGCAAATAATAAAGTTACTAAATACCCTTGCAGTAAATGCAATGAAATAATGGCCAGGGCTCAATTTAAAACTAATCACTTTAAGAATAAAAGCAAAATTATAATGTCTAAGTCCACAAATGTGCAGAGTGATCTTGCATAGAGGTCAAGCATATGAGCCTCAAGTAAATAAAAGTTATAAAGTGCCTTCTTTTGAACTGGGTCAAGCAGTAAAAATAAAATGCATAAAAGGTAATTGGCATACAAAGATTGCAACATTCAAAGGTACAATAATTTTTTTAAATGAAAATCATGTAACTGTAAAAGGTGAAAATTATTGCTCAAGTTTTACAATGGCTCAATTCAAGCTAGGCGAGGTGATATTATTAAATGCTTGAAATAATGATATTGAAGCATGATCCAAAATACAACCGGTCCAAGGATATTTCTGCAAAAATCAAAGAGGAGAGCTTGGAACTACAGAATGCTTTAAAGTTTGGTGACCAAGATGAAATCGTGGATGAGAGTTTAGATTTGATTACAGTGGCTCTCAATGCAATAAATGAGCAATCAAAAGATGGAGTGGATATTGAAGCTGCAATTGAGCTACATCAAAAAAAGTTAAAAGGCAGAGGATGGAAAACTGATAAGATAATAAGATTTTATATAGAGGAGGAGAAGAATGAGTGAACAAACGTTTGGTTTTTACTGTTGCTAAGGCAACGATTTGTATTTATGAAAATGAATTCATGAAATTATTAGCTATGGATGAAGAACTATTTAAAAGAGTAATGAAGAGAGGCAAAAATGAAATAAGATGCAATCAGGTGGAAAAAAGGCTTGAAAGACCTAAAAAACCTTGGGAAGATTAGGAGCTGTGGAAAAAATCAAGGGAGAGTGGAAAATAATGGGGTCATTAATAGAAATGCCTGATAGAGAAGAGTTTATTAAATTTTATTTAAGTGGAGCTTCAGAAAATAGACTTATGTCTAAATATTATGTATCTATGAGAACCATTAATACATGGGCAAAAAAGTTTGGGATTAGTAGAAAATCTAAAGATTTACAGAAGCAAGATTTAGAAAAATTATTAAAAGATAAATTAACTTATAAACAAATAGGCAAAAAGCTTAATTGTTGTAATCAAACTGTTAGAGCTTATCTTATAAAATTTGGGCTTGCTGAAGTTAAACCAGGCAGAAATAAAACCCGTAAAAAATTAATAGATAAAAATGAATTATATAATCTAAGAATTAATGAATGCTGGACCTATGAAAATTTAGCACTGCATTTCAATGTAAGCAGAATGACAATTTTCAATAGATGCAAAGAATATAATTTCCCCAATGTTTTACAAGATAATAAAAATCATATTTGGAAGCGAGATGGGGGCTATAAAAATGTTAAAAGTTAAGGACCTTAAAAAGATTCTAGAAGATTTGGATGATGAAGTAGATGTTGCACTTGAAGGTGATGATGGCCGAGTATACGATTGCTGTGCAGAATTAAAATGGTTTATTGTAGGTGAAAAATTTCCTTGTTTAGTAATTGAGAAGGAATAGAGGAGGAGAGAAAGATGTTAATAGATGCATTGAAAGAAGAATTAGTAACTCTTTGTGAGGAAAATAACTTGAATATAGATTTTGATTTTGAATTCCCCATAAGAGTAACAGTTAGATACACCATGCAAACTCAAATGTTAATGCCTTTACCTGAAAAGGCATATTTAGAATTTAAATTTCTGATTGATGATTTAAAGTTTGAATTCTTCGGTAATTTTAAAATTGATGAGAAAATGTTTGCTAAATTTTTAAATAAGATTAAGAAATTTCACTATGTTTATCTTCAAGAGCAATACGAGCAAAAGTCCCAAAGGTTTAAGAATTGTATAAAACCTCTTTGGGAAACAAGAAAAGGTGATTATGTAGCTTTAGTAAAAGGACATTACGAAGGTTGATAATTAGTTTAAAAGGATCTGAAAGGAGAAATTATGAAAGATTTTAAGTTATTAAATTTTGAATTAAAAAATGGAATAGATAATGGAATACATAAGATATTTATCGAAATGACAGATTCTGAGGTGGCTGATTATATACTTCAGATGACATGTGATTATTTAAAAACAAAAGGATTAAATTATGAAACTGATGTAATGGCAGTTCTTAGTGAATGTTGCAATGCAGGCAATTTTATTAAGAAAGATGGTCATTGTTCTGCAACAAGAATGTTTAATGTTATTGAAATCATAATCAAAAGATTAAAATATGTTGCTGGTGATGGTGGCAAGATTGATATTGAATTTGAATAGAAGATTAATCATTCTTTTAAAATAAAAAAGTAGCAGAGATACAAACAAATCCTCTGCTACCATTTTAGGCAATTACTCAGTATTATATCATAACCAATAAATATCAAAAATATGCAAGGGGGAATTATGAGAAAAGAATATTGTTGTACCAAATGTGGCTTGATATGGTTTGATAAAAATTCAAATGAAATAGAATGCCCAGAGTGTGCAAATCATGCTATTGAAGATATATTTCCTTGTGATTCCTCTGCATGGTTTGAAGCTTATACCAGAGTAATATGTGAACTACAAATGAGGAATAAACGGATTCATTATCACAAAATTGTTAAAGGGGAAGAAGAATAGTGGATCAGCGAAAGTTAATAAGAATGAAGAATGAAACAAAAGAAATGACCTGTACAGAAGCCTATGAGCAATATAAAAAATTTGTATATCAAATAACTTACAAATTTAATATCCCTGGACAAAGTATGGACGATTTAATCCAAATTGGATGTATTGGATTAATAAAGGCATTTAATACCTACCAGTATGAACGTAATATCATGTTTATTACTTATCTTGCCGTTATTGTTAATAACGAAATGAAAATGAGTTTAAGAAGATCCAAGAAAAATGATGCTGCAAGCCTTGATTGTGAAATGTTTAATGATAATGGTGATATTACTACACTTTTAGACATTGTAAGTGATCCAGTTAATTTTGAAGAATTAATTGTTGATAGTATTACCTTCAAAGAAATAGAATCTCTCTTAAATGAATTAACTTCAAAACAAAGAAGTATTATTCGATGTCGGTATTTTAATGATATGTCACAAAGGGAAATAGCGGGTAAATTTAATATCACTCAAAGTTATATTAGTAGGACAATACAAAAAGCATTAAAAATTTTAAAAAATAAACATGGTAGGTGAAGTTATGGATAATAAAGAAAAAATAGAGGCTAGGGTTATTGATGCTTCAAAATATATTTTAGACTATAAATCTACAATAAGAGAAATTGCATTTATTTTTAATGTTAGCAAAAGTACAATTCATAAAGATTTTAGAGAAAGGTTGCCACTTTTAAATTTTATTATGTATGTGGAAGTTGATAAAATATTAGGTTATAACAAATCAATGAGAGCTCATAGGGGTGGAGAGGCAACGAGAATTAAATATATAAAGGAGAAACTTAATGAGCTTAATTATGCAGTTAATTGTAAAGATTGAAATAACTGTTGTAAATCAAAACATAAAACATAATTTGCATAGGATGCCGACAGTAAAACAATATGATGGTATTGGGTATAACGATAATAGCAATTTAGAAGGCATGAGAATTGTTCCACCTTCTAAGAGTGGTCCACCTAAACCACCGTCTAGACAACGGTAATAATTTCTTAAAATGCTGTACTTGGCTAACAAAACTTATTGCAGGATTTAAAGAATATCCTGAAGGGATAATTGGAGTAGATAAAAACGGTGTTGGAATATATGAGGGGGATATTATAAGCGAGTTAATAAATTCAAAGAGGATTAAATCAAAAGTAATATTTTATCATGCTGCGTGGATGGTTGAATGGAACAATGATGTAAAAAGCAAATTTAGAATGATTGAGGATAATAAAGGGCTTGAAATTATAGGCAACATCTATGAAAACCCCGAACTATTGGAGGTAGAAAGCCATGAGTTGTAAATGTGCAACATTTGAACCTGATGAAGGAAGATATACTTGCACAGTTAGTGGTAATGGCTGTATGTATATGTCACCAGATAGTAAAAGGTGTGGTGAAGAGTGGGGAGAAGGTCCAGATGCAGAACTATTGGAGGTAGAAAATGAAAGTTAAAGAACTAAGTGAAATAACGCAAGAGCAAATAGAGCAGTTTTATAAATTTTTACAAGGTGAATTGCCAGAAAAATTACACATGAAAAGACCTCCTCATTTATCAGGAAAGATGGCTTTTAGAGTTATATATTATCTTCAAGAGATATTAGAAGTTCTTCCGGATAATTTTGAAAGATGTAAAACTTGTGGAGATATATTTGATACAGATTATGAAGGAAATTCAGAAACATTACATTGCGATAACTGCCGAAGAGATTGAGTCATAATGCAAAGATATGGTGCCGACACTGATGCCGGTACCAAAACAAATAGATTTGAGAGGATGATTAAAATGGGATTAGATATTACAGCACATAAAAAATTAAAGATTGTTGCGAATCCAAAGATTGATGAGGATGGAGATCTTATAAACTATGAGACAGAATGGCAACCAGGAGTAAGCATGGAATGGTCAGAAGAAAATTTTCCTGGTCGTGCTGAAGGCATTGAATCTAGCAAAGTGTATAGCTGGGAAGATAGCTTTGGATTTAGAGCAGGAAGTTATATTGGTTACGGTCAATGGAGACGCAAACTTAAATTGTTTGCAAGAGGTGATTCATTTCAAGAACTAATAAATTTTGCTGATAATGAAGGAGTTATAGGACCTATAATCTCAAAAAAATTATCGAAGGACTTTTTGGAAAATGAGGAAAGGGCAAAGGAATTTGATAAAAATTTAGAAGAAGATCAATGGTGGTTTAATCAATATAAAAAATGGCAGAAAGCTTTTGAAATGGCAGCAGATAATGGGGCTGTTGATTTCCATTAGTACACAATCCCAAGAAATTGGAAAGGAGATAAAAATGCATTACTGTGGGATGCCTTTTATAGAAAGTAAAATGTGTACAAAAGGGACAATTCGATTGCCAAAACGGAGAAGTAAATCAAAGAGAATACAGAAAAAATGGAATAAAAAATATGGTTATAATTATATTCCTATTCCTGATGACCAGGTTTATATCTTTGATGGGAAATGTATAGGTCATCCCAAAACCTTGAAAAAGATAATTAAAAGGATTAATGAATATTCTTAATTCAGAAAATAGCAAAGGGGGATAATATGTGCAATGAAAATGAACATAAATTAGTGTATTTGGAAACTAAAAAGTTTGATAAATATTATAATTACAATCATGGATTTAAAAGAATAGACATATTTTATTGTGAGAAGTGCGGTGAATTAATAACTAAAGAAAAGGAATCATGTCAAAGAGAAAAACCTGATTGGTATTAGATTTGAGGAGGAATAAAAGTGAAAAAAGTTTATATAGCTGGGAAAATTGATGGTGTAGAAGATTATGAGGAAAAGTTTAATGCTGCTGAAACTGAGTTAAAAGAAAAAGGATATATATGTATGAACCCTGCAAAAGCTCAACTTAATCTTGGCTTTACACATGATGAATATATGCATATCTGCTATGCAATGATTGATGCTTGTGGAAGTGTTTATATGCTTAAAAACTGGAAAGAAAGTCGTGGTGCAGTAATGGAGCATGAATATGCAAAGGAAAATAACAAAGTAATATTATATGAAAAATTTTGGAGGTAGAAAAATCATGAAATTTAGAAAGAAACCAATAATCATTGAAGCAATGCAATTTACAAATGAAAATAAAGAATCTGTTTATTTTTGGGCATCTGAAAAACAGATGAATATCAAAACTAGCATTGAGGGTAAATACAATATGCCTTGTTTGATAGTCCCAACTTTAGAAGGAGATATGATTTGTTCACTTGGTGATTACCTAATAGTGGAACCATTTCCTATAGGTTGGAGAAAAATTTATCCATGTAAAGAATTTATATTTGATAAAACTTATGAAGCAATTGTATAGGAGAATATATTCTAGATAATTAATTTTATAATCAATGCTATAGGAGGGAGTTATGAGAGATATATTTTATGGTAAAGATATAAATATTGCATTTCCAAGAGAAGAAAATTATATGGTAATGTGTTCTGAATTAATAATACCCTTCAAACTATACTCAATTAAAGAAACTCATTACAATGGTACCAGTTTTGAAGTTAGATTTGAAGAAATTGATATATGGAAACCTCCTGAAAAGAAAAACTGGCAAGTAAAAAGGATTAATGCTTGGGCTTGGTGTGATAATAATTGCAAAGGATGTTATGAAAATGATTGGTGTAAAATGAGGGATAAAAATGATTAATTTATGTTATATTGATTTGTTAGAAATAATAAGCACAACAAAATTTAATCAAAATAAACTTAGAGCAGTGGTAGAAGAAATTATAGATTGTTTAAGCTTAGAAGGAAAACCTAAAGAATTTGCTCAGAGTACCTCTTATACTGATTATGATGCGATACGTGGGAGCAAAGAAGAATTCCATGCAGATGTATACCAGAGGCTTTCAGATGAATTACAGAAACTAAGAATGATTATAGAAACATATGAAAATATATTAGATATGTACAAAATTGCCAAAGAAGAAATAGAAGAAACTTATAGTAAACTTAGTGGGTTAGAATGCAAAGTATTTTATCTTAGAAAGATTCAAGGAAAATCAATAAAGGCTATAGCTGAAGAATTAGGATATACTTATCACTATATTACAGAAATTTTAACAGACATCCACGTAACATCCACGTACTCTGATAAAAGTAATATGTTATAATAGCATTAGTAAAATATTAATGGTTGAGAGGATTACGCCAACTTTTAATTTTTTAGGGCATATGATAGCGATATGCCTTTTTAAAAAGCTTACAACAACCTATAAGGCATTGATATATATTAGTTTTCCCATATTGCCCCCATTTAAAGACATTGCTCGTCATTTAGAGTAGTGTCTTTTTTATTATAATAAAATCAGGAAGGTGAAAGGAAGGTGAAAGGAAGCTGAATATTGCATTTAATATAATCTTTTTTATTGCGGTTGTCGTATTACTTCATTATATTTGGGAGCTTATTAAAAGAATAATATGAGGAGGATAGAGATGAATAAGATCAACAGAACAATTGCTAAGAAAGCAACATTAATATTTGGAACAGTATGGGTATGTTATCTATTCATGCTATATGGCTTTATATCTTTATTCCCTGGTATGGCAAGATTTCAAGCACAACTATTGTTCTGGTCCAATTGGGTACAACTATGGTCACTACCACTCATCATAGTAGGGCAGAACATATTGAGTGAGGAAAGTGAAAGGAGATCTGTTGAAACACATGATGCAGTAATGAGAGAACTATCATATGCAACTGAGGACAGACAGGCCATGACATTAGTAGTTCAAGACATGAGTCACCTTATGAATGATATAGATATGCTAATCAATGAGATGAATGTAATCATGCAGATAGAGAAGGAGGAGCATAAGTGATTGACTTAATCATAATCATATTATTTACTATCAGCATTAATCTGAGCCATATGTTCACTACTACATATCAATACTTTGTAGTAGTATGCCTGGTGTATATTGTATTGATGTTGCAAACATTAGTGGGGAAAGTGAGGGGAAAGTAAATGAATAAATATATAGAAATTAATTTAATTGAAGCTGAAATTACATTTGACCATGCAGATGAGCCAGAAGGTTATCAAATAGTTCATCCTGATGGTAATGAGAGTTGGCTATCTAAAGAAGTCTTTGATAAGGCTTATATGCAAATAGGAAATAATAATACAATCACTCAGGAACTAGTTGATAACTTTATTATAGATTATGAAGTGTTCACTAAGAAAGATAAAATTACCATTGTAGTAGCCACTTTGAACAATGGGTTTACTATTGTTGAATCTTCAGCATGTGTTGATCCTAAAAATTACAATGAAGAAATCGGTGCAAGTATTTGCAAGGAGAGAATTAATAATCGAGTATGGATGTTATTAGGGTTCTTACTTCAAACAGCGATTGGAGGGATTAAATGAATGATTTATTAAAGAGAAGCGGTACCTTTGAAGTATCAAGAGATCTGATATATAAGAATCCAGAAGGAGTATTAAAGGCATTAGAAGGTGTTCTCATAGTTAATCTTAATGATAACTTTATACATAGGAGCATTATATATTCAGGGTTCTCAATACACTTTGATATAGTAGAGGATGGAATGATGTGTCCTGAATACAAACCTTTAATAACTGCAACAGAGGAAGACATCAGTATTAAGTGGATTAGGCAGGGCACATATAATGAAAATGATATTAGAGTAATGCTTGCTGAAATCAAATCTGCAATAAGAGATAATAATATTAAATAAACATTCATTATAGTTTTAACAATACAATGTTTACATCATGTTTATATCATGGTTAAACAATCAATATGTGGAGGTGAATAGATATGGAGATTAAAGTGAACATGGATTGTACAGTAGTTAAGCAACAACTTAATGAGTTAGAAGAACAAGTAGACAGGATAGATAAGAAGGTCAAAAGAATCAAGGGGTTAGAGAACTTAGTTATCTCAAACTTTAAAGTAGGTAGTGCAGTGGTTAATATAGACGAGAGGATTCAAAGGCTTACAATGCTTGAGAGTATTGGTGCAATAACACACGATGAACTAGAACGATGTATGTTAATGCCGACGATTGAGACGAGAGCCAACGATTAACAACGAGAGATAATAATTCTATTTATACATAACAATATGTATGCAAGAATGGGGCGAATAGTGCATTGTATGGAATCAATGTAAGTATATGGATACCCCCGCCTCGATATTTTTCAAAATTTTTCTAATGC